>JAABUS010000057.1_pt1 | contig 244961 bp, 171 predicted proteins | sample 5560161 | NCBI WGS metagenome assembly JAABUS01 (sample SAMN10711885, study PRJNA513376) | rock metagenome | isolation source: Antarctica rocks | place: Antarctica: Victoria Land, Trio Nunatak nord | collected 2016-01-04
CTCCCATCTTCTATGCACTCCCTCTTGTTAAACCCCCTCCCCCAACCCCCCACCCACACCACTCAAATCCCCATCGCTCCCTTCAACTCCCCAATCCAATTCAACAATCCACCTCCTCTCTAATAGCCTATCTCTCCATCGTCACATCGTCGATCTATTCATCCAGAAACAAGTGGCCGCATTGGAGGTACCCCTGCCGGCGCAGAGGGTGATACGTTGAAGTACAGGAGGCGTATCGCGTTTTGTGTTGTACGACGTTTTCTTGTTGACATTGTGATCTTTTGCTTACGATGCTAGGGAAAGGGGCGCGACGGGACGGCGGCTATAGCTGCGGGAGCTTCAATGGGCCCAGACCCTATCTCTGCCGTTCGTCACCAATCCATACCGCCAAACATCCTTTCCGTCGTCGTGTCTCTGGGGAGTTGTGGCGGTTTTCTTGGTTGGCATGAGTGGAGCGCTGAAGTGCCATTACGTTGTGCAGGAGAGGGTGCGGAGGCTGCTTGATGTGGGGTAATGGTGGGTTTGAGGGTGGGGAGTGGGGAGTGAGAAGTGGGGAGCGGGGAGTGAGGAGTGGGGAGCGGGGAGTGAGGAGTGGGGAGTGAGAAGTGGGAAGTGGGAAGTGGGGAATGCGGAGTGTGGAGGAGGGGTATGAGATGATTTCGGTAGGTATTGTGAGCAGTTGGGGCGTTCAGTGTGAAGGAGCTGTGGGGTGCATTACGCGGCAGGGGTGGGGTTTGACGTGCTCTATGAGGGAAGGAATGGCAGAAGGATGAAGATAAGACGGGGTTTGTAAAGTTAAGATACGAAGAGGGATGGGAACGAGGATGGGATTCTGCTTGTGAATCGAAATATACAATACTTTTGTAAGATGATAGCTTTGCTACACCTCAAAGCAGCCTCTCATGGACGAACTTCCTCTCTCCCTCCCCCTCCCCATACTCCCCCACAACCTGCCCCGTCCCCTTGATCCTATACTTGTAGATGCACAACCCCTCCAGGCCTACCGGCCCCCTGGCATGGATCTTATTCGTGCTGATCCCCACCTCGGTCCCAAACCCGAAGCGCATCCCGTCCGCCATCCTGGTGCTCGTATTCCAAAATACGCACGCGCTATCCACGCGGTCGAGGAAGCGCTCTGCGATGGCGGCGTCGGAGGTTAGGATTGCGTCGGTGTGATGCGAGGAGTGGGCATTGATGTGTGCGGCGGCGAGGTCGACGGCTGCAGTGGGGGAGGGGGTGGTTGGGAGGGTCTTGATGGCAAGGATGAGGTCGAGGAATTCGGTTGCGTAGTCGGCTTCGGTGGAGTGTTGCAGGATGGTGGCTTGCGCTTTGGGCAGCTGCTGCGAGAGGGCGGCATGGGACGCTTCGTCGCAGCGGAGGGAGACGCCGTTCTCGAGGAGAACGGAGGCGACTTTCGGGAGGATGGTCTCGAGGGCGGCAGGGTCGACGAGTAGGGTCTCGACAGAATTGCAGGCCGCAGTGTAGTTCAATTTGGCGTCGAGGACGACTTTCACGGCCATCGAGGGGTCGGCGTCGCCGTGCATGTAGATGCTGCAGAGGCCGTCGGCGTGGCCGAGAACGGGGATGCTGGTTTGGGACTTGACGCTGCGGACTAAGTCATTGCCGCCGCGAGGGATGACCAGGTCGATATGTTTGTCGAGAGAAAGGAGGGAGCCGATGTCTTGTCGGGAGATTACGAGTTGGATCGAGGCGTTGGGGACTTCGGTCGAAGCTATGGCGTCGGATATGATGGTTGAGATGGTCTTGAACGTTTCGGTCGACTCTTTGCCTCCTGCATTGCTTTAGTAATGTTATACTCTTGTCGCTTAGATGGGAGCAACCTTTGAGGATAGCTGCATTTCCTGATTTGATGGCTAGGGAGGTAATGTTGGCAATGACTTCCGGCCGGGCTTCGAAGATGATCAGGAGGACCCCAATTGGGCAGGTCCTCCTTTCAAGAATCAACCCTTCGTCAAGTTTGGTCTTCAAGGTGATCTTATTTACTGGATCGGCGCGGCGCTTGGAAAAGCCATGCACCACAGCGTAGATGTCGCTGCTTCGGTGTTAGCGTATCGTCTCGAGGCAGCATGTGATACACTCGAGGCGCTCTTACTGTGGTGCAAAGCTCCTCTGCAGCCCACCATGACTGTCAGCCCTTGCTTATCTCGTTTGAACGAGAGACTTACACGGATCGTTCAGGTCCCGGACATCCAGAATCCCCTGTAACATGTCCTCGAATTTGCCCTTCCTACCCAGATCCAGGCGTTTGAGGACGCTCTGGCTAGGTTCGCCATTCTCAGCAGCTTTCGTAGCTAGATCCAGATCCTTTGCATTGGCTGCTAAGATAGACTTTCTGGCATTGGCAAGCGCTTGGTGGATGGCTGTAAGAGCGTTGTTTCTGGCTTTTGTTGGCAGCACGGCGAGACTTCGGGAGGCTATTGACGCGCTTCTGGCAATTTCGAGGGGTGATGAATCTGTGAGTGACATCTTGCCCGATTTTGATTTTCCCTCCACAACCAAGTTTCTATTCTGATCCGCAATACAACCCGAAAGTGGTGCTGCACAAAGGAAGTCAAGATCGTACAGAGTCATGAATGCTAACCAGGGTTATCAGCGGCCCGTGGCGGCAGCTAACTACCCGCGCGGGATATCTCCGGTTATACCTGGTGATGCCCTCCTCCTGGACATTGGTGACGATGTCGAACTTCTATATGATGTAATTGAGGAGCTCAACATGGACGGCATTTTGCAGCAAGTGCTGTCTTTTCCTCCCAATCCTCCTCCGACGGTGCCATTGTCCGACAAGGACTATGACAAGCAGGTCCGCGCTGTTGTTCAGGTCTTGAACGCGACCTCAGGCAAGAAGCTCACTGGAGGGGTATCCACTGGCGAGGATCTACTCGATGTAAGAAGACCTCAGCACTGACATGCGGTGCCCAGTACAACGCAAGCTCAACTTAATGGCTGACTTGACATGCATCTACTAGTTCTTAATTCTACCGGACCATACGCTGCCCTACCTTTACGCCCTCCTCGCCCATATCAGCAGCTCTCAAGGCAAGTCCGTCAGCAGCGGCCCAAATAGAGCTTTGCTGCCCGGCGGTCGACTGTGGGAGCCGGCGTTGCACTTCGTGGAGAATTTCGACCCTGTTCAGATACGCTATGCTGGACCCGAGCTCGGGCAGTTGATTGCGGCATTGGAATCAACGGCACGCAAGGCTTCCATGGTAATTATCTAGCATACTTCTGCCAACCTTCATCAATCCCCCGCTTATCTCTCAAATAGCCGTCGGTAGCGATTCAACCCATCAAATCCGCGATCTTGCGCCTCGACCCTTCGGGCTCATGCTTCACGTCTGCGCACCTGACTTTCGTCCGTCTCTGCCTTGAGTCTCGCGAGTTTGCAGCCGCGAAGCCCGTCCTTGACAAAGATATTTTCGCGTTTCCAGTCACCTCCGACAGCGCGGCACACAATGCACTCCACCCGTATCCTTGCTCGCAGCATGAATCTAGCTCCACATACATCACGTACACTTCCGGCCTCACCAATAAGTCAGACTACAAGGACCATCTTCAGTATTTCCTTCTAGGAGGCATGATCTACACTGGCCTCAAAGACTGGGAGCGCGCGTTGCACTTCTACGAGATCGCAGTGATCTGGCCGATTAACAACAAGCTCAGCATGATTCAGGTGGAGGCGTACAAGAAGCGAGTCCTTGTCGGGATTCTCGCACATGGAGGCGTGAGTACACCATTCCCTTGTCTGCTGGGAATCCGACTGACAATATCCACAAGCCACTCCCAATGCCTAAGACGACGACTTCACATGCCGCCAAGCTCTATCGAAGCCTTGCAAGAGCATATGATGCCCTCGCGGACATATTTCAAGAAGGTATCGTCAATGAGACTGACGCGTCTACCCTGATTGCAGAAGCCAACGCAGGCGCTCAGGTCTGGCAGGATGTGAGTGTCCCCTCCCCGCCTGTAGTAACATTGGTTCTCATGTGCTTTAGGACACGAATCATGGACTCATGAACCAAGTCATCGGGGCATTCCGTCGCTTCACTGTACTGAAGCTTGGCAAAACTTACGGCAAGCTAAAGATCTCTGATGTTCTCAGCAAAACTTCATCGACGTTCGTCGATGCTACCGAGACTGCAAACTACGTCAAGGGTTTGATCGCGTCTGGTGGGCTTAAGGGTTCTCTAACGGAAACCGGAAGCGACGCTGGTGCCTGGGACTTACGCTTCTTCGACGAGGCTGAAGAGGAACCGTCGGAAACCCAACAATTCGCAGACATCATTGATTTGAAGGATACGATCGAGGCCCTCAATCTCCGCATCCGCGAGTCTGATCACAAGCTCGGCCTGACCAAGGAGTACCTGGAGTGGTCCAAGAAGGTGGCCAAGGAAGGCTCTGGGACCGGTGTGGATGAAGGGACAGGCGACTTCATGACTATGGATGAGGACATGATGGTGGATATCTGAGATCTTTGCACAATGGGGCATACTGGCGGTTTGATCATAAGCGAGCATGAGCGATTACTTACGGATACCACAAGCATAGCGTGGGCGTTGTGACAGTTGATCCTAGCAAACGCAAACGTATCTTGCAAAGCTAGCGCAACAGATGTGGTAGAACAGGCGCAATAGATGTAGCCAATGCGAGCATCATCTTCTGTGCACATCAACTTCATAGAACCTTGAATCCTAAATCCAGTGACAGTAGAGATGGAAATCTGATGGGCGACTGCACTTCATCGTTGCTGATTGGACAAAGCTCTAGATCACGTGCGGGACGCCACATTCGGTCATAGCCGACCTTTTGAGGGTCCGAATTCCCAAATCCTACCTTCCCTCCTTCCCCAAACACCTACAAAGTTCTCATAAACAGCTTCAGCTAGAGATCATGGCTGCCATACTACGTCGGACGCTCACCACCGCCCCTCGCACACTGAGCCGCATAGTCTCTTCCACCGCTCGCCCCTCCATCCTTTCACCCACCGCACATATCGCCTCGCCTGCGGCACTCACAGTCAGAAGAACCTATCATGAGAAAGTTCTCGACCACTACTCATCGCCTCGCAATGTCGGGTCCATGAACAAGAACGACAGCGACGTAGGCACTGGTCTAGTCGGCGCACCCGCCTGCGGAGACGTCATGAAGCTGCAAATCAAAGTCGATCCGAATGACAACACGATCAGCGATGTCAAATTCAAGACATTCGGATGTGGAAGTGCTATCGCAAGCAGCTCGTACTTGACTGAGCTGGTGAGAGGGATGACGTTGGAGGATGCGGGCAAGATTAGGAACACAGAGATTGCACGGGAACTTTGCCTCCCACCTGTCAAACGTGAGTGCTTGGATGGATAGCAGTAAGCGCGTGTGAGCAATGCTGATATTTTCAATCGCAGTACACTGTTCGATGCTGGCTGAGGATGCCATCAAATCCGCTATCTCGAACTACTACACCAAGAATCCCAAGGTCGCCACTACGAACCTTGCGGGCACAGGCGCTACTATGCCGAAGATTGATGTAGAGACTGTGATGGAGACGCCAGTGCAGCAGCCTGCCATGGTTTGAGTGGAGGTAAGCGCAAGGTGGTAGAGAAATTGATACCAGAGCACGGGTAGCAGGGCATGATCGGGCATTGAGCATGTGTACCGGCTCTTAGCTGGCGTTTTGCGGGCTGTGGTTAGCAACATATGGATTGGAAGCTCCATCAGTGTTCTCGGAGATTCATGAGTGTATTCTACATGCAGTGGAGAGGACGGGGCTTGTAACTCCGTAACGATCCGAACGTTAGATCGAGTACACTATGCTGTGGATCCAGAGTCAAAGCACTATCACTTGCAATGTAACTCTATCGCTCCACACTGCTGCCAGACGAAGAAATTGCCTTAGGTAAAGCAAGTTCGGAGGGACACCAAAGAACCACTTTACCTCCGTGCATGTGAGGCTCGTCCGGCATATCGGCTGGTGATGCCCAAATCTGAAAGGGGTTAGCCCAACGATTTTGAACAACACGCGCATTTTCCCTGAGCACGTTCCACATCCTATGGGAAAGTCAGACGGGCAGAGACTTCATTCTTACTTCCTTTTCATGGACGCCTCCCCCGTACACAACGAGGACATCTCTCTGTCGCAATTGCCACGTCCATCCAGATCGCATGCTCACCTTCACTTTATACCGCCACGACTTAGCCCCTTGTTTGTGCAAAACGCACGACTGGCCACAGCAACATCACACCTGATATATTCCACGGTTCCTTGACAGTTGCCGTCACCGTGGAATTCTACGATATCCTATGAGCCCATCACCATACTACACCGACTAGAAACCCACGCCCTAAGCCATCACGATGAGCTTGGGTAGAAAGCCTCCTTCGCCCGTGCCAGGAACCGAGGAAGACACCGTACCAGCCCCGCTATCGCGGCTCATACAACTAAGACACACCGTGTCGCAACCAGTGTTCGCGGCTTTCCTCGCCGGAGGCGTCGCAGGCGCAGCGTCAAGAACCGTGGTTTCGCCGTTAGAGCGCCTAAAGATCTTATTTCAGATACAGAGTGCTGGTAGGAACGAATACAAACTATCTGTCGGGAAGGGTCTGGCGAAGATGTGGAGAGACGAAGGTTGGAGAGGCCTGATGAGAGGGAATGGCACGAATTGTGTACGGATCGTGCCGTACTCGGCTGTACAGTTTGGGAGCTACAATTTCTACAAGAGGGTGAGCAAGTAACCTTGGAGTCAAGACGCATAATGCATGCGCATCTCTGAATTCAACTTCGGCGGCTTACGCTCTCGATACTAGTTCGTCGAGCCCACACCAGGCGCCGATCTCTCACCTCTAAGACGACTGTTATGCGGTGGCGCGGCTGGTATCACCTCCGTTACCTTCACCTACCCTCTTGATATCGTACGAACACGCCTATCGATACAATCTGTCTCCTTATCTACATTTAAGGAAGCGTCGAGTGAAAAGCTTCCAGGCATGTGGGCTACCATGGCCATGATGTACAGGACGGAAGGCGGCTTCTTTGCTCTTTACAGGGGCATACTACCAACAGTAACTGGCGTCGCGCCTTACGTATGTAAAACAGCAGGTCCATGGAGGGGTTCTTGCTTACGGAAAACTTAGGTTGGACTCAACTTTATGGTTTACGAGTCTGTCAGGCGTTACTTTACGCCCGAGGGAGAGAAGAACCCGCCAGTATTGCGGAAGCTCGCTGCTGGAGCTATCTCCGGCGCGGTGGCGCAGACTTGTACCTATCCATTGTACGCGAAATTCCTAGGTATCCATTACAACCACTGACGTCCCACAGTGACGTGCTCCGACGAAGATTTCAAATAAACACCATGTCCGGGGTGGGCTACCAATACAAATCAGTCTTGGACGCCATAACCATGATTGTCAGTCAAGAAGGCCTTCGCGGTCTCTACAAGGGCATCGTCCCCAACCTTCTCAAGGTTGCCCCCAGCATGGCCAGCAGCTGGCTAAGCTTTGAGATGACGCGCGACTTCTTTGTCAGTCTCGGTCAGCCTGATGGTGCACCTGCAGCGTGATTCGGCTATGCTCGGGGCAGCTTTGATCTATACATTTCTTGGTTCATTAAAAGGGTGCTGGCTAAGATAATTCTCATGGGAAGCTGATTGCATGTATATCCCGGTGGCATTGGGCGCATAGCAGGTGTTTGAGCGAAGATTCTTGTGGGAGACGGTATTGCAATTGCTCGATACAGGTAGACCGGATGGCTTTTCACATAAAGTATTCCTATTACACTCAGCTCCTCGGTTCTGCTCTATGCGTTGGCCTGCTCAATCATTCCTATCTTGGGGGTTGGTATTGATGCTACTATAAGGAGCTGGACGACCGGTGAAGACTATTAACATAAAGAAGAAAATCATTGAAGCCTTTGCCTTGGTTAATTGAAACAACGTTGAAGAATCTACGATACAGTACTTATAGCCCAACCTAATTGGGCAACAAATAGGGTTTGACGTTACGGATAAACTTCGGACCAAAAATCTTTATGAACCTCTGCATTTCCTTGAGGGCGCATCGCCTTTTACCAGCGCAAAATGGCGAAACGGCCTTTGGAAGACCTTGACGGTACAGAGCGCAAGAAGGCCAAAGTCGAACATCATACAGTGAAACCGGAAGCAAACGGCGTTGCATCCGAAGCTAAATTTTCTGGAGAGGAAAGAAAAGAAAGGAAGAGGCTGAAGAGGGAGGAACAGCGATCGATCAATGGCGCTGAGGATGGAGGGTTACCTGGGCCAGTCAACGGGACTGAGCATATGAAATTGAAAGATGTGGAGGGTACCGAAGGCGTAAGAAAGCCTAAGAAGGAACGGAAGAAGAAGGGTAAAAAGGATAGGAAGGTCGAGGAGGCAGCCGTCGGAGGGCTCAAGAGACAAGATGTTGCAGATATAGTGCGGAGAGCTATGCAAAACAATGGAGAAAGTTTGAACGAAGTAGGAGAAACTCCAGCGGACGAAGGCGTGGTCAAAGACTCAGATGAAGACAGAGCAGCTGCGAAGGCGGCCCGTAAAGCTGAGAAGGCGGCAAGGAAGAGCAAGGCCAAAGATAGCTCGAAGGCGTCAGAAAACGGAATGGTCAAACGCACAACTCAAGCAACGGATATGCTCATACCAGACGAAGCGCAAGAGACAAGAGCGAATGTTAGCGACCCGCCGGGGGAAGATGTCGAAGGAGAAACACACGTTGGCGATGATACCAAAACGCAGGAGAGCGAAGAACAGACTGCTAAAGCTGCTCGCAAAGCTGAGAAAGCGGAGAGAAAGAAGCTAAAGGCTGCAAAGACTGCAGAACAAGATGCGGCTGCTACAACGCCTCTCACAGCCATTTCAAATGGTGTCAAGGGCAGTAAAGGTAGTTCAGAGACCTCTAAACCGCCATCAACCGCTAGACCTACGAAGGACTCACAATACAAAGAAGACGCTGCTCTCACCTCCCTCCCTGAATCATCCATCACCACCTACCTCAATGAGAACTTCATTACCATCACAGATTCTACATCAACCACACCACTTCGACCCATCATTTCCTTCTCCCACCTGACTCCAAATTTCTCGGCCTCCCCCTCCCCATTCGCCGCCTTCAAATCCCCAACACCGATCCAGTCCGCCTCCTGGCCGTTTCTCTTCTCCGGCCGCGATGTCATTGGCGTGGCAGAGACCGGATCCGGCAAGACCTTGGCCTTTGGTGTTCCGTGCATACGCTCACTCCAGTCTTCCACCGCAAATGTAAGAGACAAGCAGAAGAACCAACATAAATCCACCTCCTCAGCTCGAGCAGTCATCATCTCCCCCACCCGCGAACTCGCCATCCAGATCCACGAACAACTTTCTTCCCTCGCCACGCCTGCCGGCCTCTCCACCGCCTGCATCTACGGCGGCGTGCCCAAAGATACCCAACGCACCGCTCTCGCAACCGCCCACATCATAGTCGCCACCCCCGGCCGCCTCAACGACCTCATCGACGAAGGCCACGCCGACCTCTCCTCCGTGCACTACCTCGTCCTCGACGAAGCCGACCGCATGCTCGACACCGGCTTCGAAGACCAAATCCGTAATATCCTCACGCACACCCCCTCCACCACCTCCGGGCGCCAAACCCTCATGTTCACCGCCACCTGGCCGCCCTCCGTCCGCGCCCTCGCCTCCACCTTCACCACCTCCCCCGTGCACATCGCCATCGGCGCCAACAACCCCACCGGCGAGCTCCGCGCCAACACGCGCATCGTCCAGAAAGTCGAGGTCGTGGCCCCCCTCGACAAGCAAGCGCGCATGCTGCAGATCATCAAGACCCACCAACCCAACGGCCGCATCCTCGCCTTCTGCCTCTACAAAAAGGAAGCCACCCGCGTCGAATCCTTCCTCCGCGCGCGCGGCCTCGCCGTCGCCGCCATCCACGGGGACATGCCCCAATCCGCGCGGCTCGCCAGCCTCGAAGCCTTCAAAAGCGGGAGCTGCCCCCTCCTCGTGGCCACGGACGTTGCGGCGCGGGGGCTCGATATCCCGGAGGTGAAGCTCGTGCTGAACATCACCTTTCCCTTGACTGCGGAGGATTACGTGCATAGGATTGGGAGGACTGGGCGGGCGGGGAAGGAGGGGTTGGCGATCACGCTGTTTACGGTGAATGATAAGGGGCAGAGTGGGGCGTTGGTCAATGTGTTGAGGGCGGCGGGGCAGGTGGTTCCGAAGGAATTGTTGGATTTTGGGGGGACGGTGAAGAAGAGGGAACATGGGCTTTATGGGGCGTTTGCTAAGGAGGTGGGGGAGGGGGAGAGGAGGGAGGGGGTGAAGACTAGGTTTGATTGAGGGGGGGGGGGAGGGGGTTTAGAGAGGGATGAAATATGGAGGGAGGGCTTGGAGAGAGGAGAAGAAGGGTGAGGTATTGAAGGGTGGTCGCTACAAGTGGGTGCATAGAGCTGGTGTGGATTTTCATGGAGAGCATGTCAATGTGCGTATGGAAAGACATTAGAAATGGCTGTAGATATGGCTTTGGGGAGCTAGATAAAGAAATGAATGAAAAGTCTTGCACAAATGAAAATCATGCTACCAGCGACATCAAATTGCATCACCAAATTGAGACCTTAAACAATCCAAGACCTTCACCACACACGCACGATATTGCACGATGGAAAGAGAACAACAGCACTATTCCTTAGACTCATACTCAGAGTTTCAAGTCTCCAGCTAGCTAGCTACAGCAAAGAGCAGGATAAGCATCATCTCCCGCACCGCTTCCATCCATTTTGCCAGCACCGAAATTTCCCACACCATGGTCTCAGAGGAGTCTACCCATAGGCAAGATCTAGACCTTGAAACCACGGGATCGTCTCCTCCCACGGGCCCGCTCGAATTTGCGGCCTTTGCTCTCGATTTTCGGTTTCTGCGGTACGTAAAATGCGTTAGCTATCCATTGCCCAGCTCCAACCCCAGAAAGCACTAGGATGACGCTTTGGATTTGGCAATGCTGGTCTCCCCGGGCCGAAGTCTATCGCCAAAGAGAAGACCCCGCGCAAGACATACCTTATGCTTATGCGGCCCAAACCCAAAATGCTTGACCGCCTCCCTCGCATTCTTCGGCCCCCTCAGCAACAGCGTATTCGCCCCCGTCGGCGCCTTCAATGCCAACTGGTCCAGCGTCAGACACTCCCCCCCCGCCTTCTCGATCCTCGCGCGCGCCGTTGCCGTGAAGTGCAGCGCCGCGACCGTCAGCTTCGGGATTTTCAGGAGGCGCGTGTCGTCCGTGACGGTGCCGACGACGACGAGGGTCTTCTCGGGGCGGGCCATTTTCGTGAGGCGGCTGAGGGACATGGGGGGGCGGTTGATGCGGGAGGTGAAGAGGCGGCGGAGGACGACGCGGTTGAAGGGGGAGGTGGTGCGACCTGGGAGGAAGGGGAGGTGTTAGGGGGCTGGTTTTGATGGTGGCGGGGAGGTGTATGGGGAGGAAGAAGGGGGGTCAGGGGAAAGGAAGACTGGGGACGTACGGGCTAGAAAGCGGTAGAGCTTGACGAGGAGCTTGAGATAGACGTTGTCGCTTTTGGGCGCTTTGCGGTGCGTGCTGCGCACGTGGTGGGCGTCGAGATCGATACCTGGAGAAAACAGAGAGTCAGCTGTTGGTCTCAGAAGGTTAGGTGCAGCGTTGAGCAGATGCGTGGAGGTGGGTGCTGTGCTTGAGCTCGCATTGAGGGGCTCAGGCGCTCGAGGGCCTGCTGCTCTGTGCTATCCGTCGGGAGGGAAGATTGCTTCGAGACGACTCGAGAGTTGATTACTTACCCATCTTGCCGGTTGTTGTAGAGTATCGAAGGTAGGGCTCACAATTGAAGGTGAAGTTGAAGTTCGTTAGGCCGGGACACCGGAATGCTTAGCGCGAAAATCATCGTGGGCTCGCTTAATCTAGGCTAGGGCTGCTGGCGCCTGCGAGAAACAATAAAGTGCTTGTACTTTATACAAGTATTTCAGAGTAGAGCAATCAGTTGGACTGCGCTTCAGGAACAGATTCCTGGCTGAGGTCGAGACGCTCTGCGCCATACGAACGCGCGTGGCAACGATGAAACCCTGTCACCTCAAGCCGGCGTCACAATGTTTCCTAGCTTGACCGATGCCTGCTATCCAGTATATAAGAATCAGCACCTGCAGCACCTGCTATGAACCACGCTTTCTACAACAATGTCCGAAGCTGACTGTAATGCTGAGAAAGCTCCACTCGGGCCCAGCGCAAGTCCGCTCCTCGCAAAGTCGGCTCAAGGCGCGACATACCTGGTGCTTCTGAAGATTGGATCTCGCATGACAACCTTCATAATCAACCAAGTTCTTCTTCGTTACTTGTCCCCGGCCATCCTCGGTGTCTCTACACAATTGGATCTCTTTTCCAGTTCTACACTGTACTTCTCTTGCGAGAGCATCCGAGTTGCATTACAGCGCCAAACCCACGACGAAGCTCAGGAAGACCAGAAAGAGCTGCGAGCATATAAGGATACCTCTGGGAAGAGGTCAGCAAATAACTACGTGTTGAAAGAGCGAGCTCAAGAGACGATCAATCTTACATACATCGCCATCGCCATTGGAGTGCCATTGGCCTGGATCCTTTCGGCCTTCTATGTCAAAAGCGCCGACGAGGCGGTCCTGCAAACGCCATTCATCTACGAAGCATTGCATGGCTACATCGTAGCCACGATCCTAGAGCTCCTGAACGAGCCATGCTTCGCCATCGCGCAGCAGCAGATGCTGTACTCGACCCGCGCCTCCGCAGAAACGCTCGCAACCTCCACCAAATGCATCATCACATGCGCTGTAGCCATTTGGGCCAACAGAACCAACACGGAATTAGGCGTCCTGCCTTTCGCCTTCGGTCAATTAGGCTACGCATTAGTCCTCAACGCCGTATACCTTTCCACCGTCATCGCGCTCGCATTCGAAAACCGCTTCTCCATCGCTCCTAAATTACTACCCACCAACCCCAATCTCTACCTCTCGCGCTTCTCCAAACCCCTCGTCAACCTGGCGGGAAATCTGTATAGCCAATCGATCCTGAAGCAGCTCCTCACGAACGGCGACTCCTACCTAATCACACTCTTTACCCCGCTCTCCGCCCAAGGCGCCTACGCCCTCGCCGCCAACTACGGCGGCCTCATCGCCCGCATCCTCTTCCAACCCATCGAGGAATCCTCCCGCTCATTCTTCGCCCGCCTCCTAAACGCCCAGGCCCCGCCCACCAACAAAAAACCACCCTCCCCAGTGCCCCAGAACTCACCCCCCAGCCCCACCACCCAAGCCACCACCTTCCTCACCACCGTCCTACACTTCTACCTCCTCCTCTCCACCCTCATCCTCTCCCTCGCCCCGACTCTCGCTCCCCTCGCCCTGCGCACCATCGCCGGCCCCCGCTGGTCCTACACCGAAGCCCCTGCCGTCCTCGCCGCCTACTGCTACTACATCCCCCTCCTCGCCCTCAACGGCATCCTCGAGGCCTTCGTGTCCGCCACCGCCACTACAGCGCAACTACGCACCCAGTCGGCGTGGTGGTTTGCCTGCAGCGCCGCCTTCGTTGGGAGCGGGTATCTCGTGCTGCGGGTGTACGGATGGGGTGCGAAGGGGCTGGTAGCGGCGAACTGCATGGGGATGGTAGCCAGGATATGGTGGAGCTGGGGGTTCGTGCAGGCGTATCTTGGGGAAAGGGGCGAGCGGCTGGTGGTTCGAGATCTGAGACCTGGGACTGCGACGCTGGTGGGCGGGGCCGTGAGCTGGGTGGTGCTGAGGCAGCTGGAGGGAAGTTTTGAGGGGGGATTCATGGATGTGGTCAAGTGGGCGGGTGTGGCGGGACCGTATGGGATGGTTGTGTTGTTCGAGGAGCAGGCATTTCTGAGGCAGTGCTATAGGAGCTTCAGACCTGGAAGGGCGTTTAAGGAAGCGGGGAAGAAAGAGCAATAACCGAATCTTTCGATCAGCACAGCACGCATCTCAATCCCAAAATCATCATCTTCTCCGCTCCACAACGCACAAATCCCTTCGCTAACTTGTCTCTTCCAGCCTCTGTCTATCTACCGAGCACCACTCTCACTCTCTCCTCCTTTTACTCCTATTCTTCTTGTTCTATTATTCTTCCTCTTCTTCTCTCCTTCTTTTACTCTTCCTGTTCATCCATTCTTACTCTTACTCTTTCCCTCTCTCTCTCTCTTCTCAATCTTTCATTCGATTTTCTCCTCAGGCTCTCTCCTGTCTTCTCCGGTTCTCTCTTTCTCTAAAATTTTCAATTCTTCTCGCTCCCAATTTTTTTTTAAATATTTCTTTGATACTTCTCTTCTCAATCCTCCTCCCCTACTCGAACCTTTTAAATAGCGGGTCAGTTCGAACACCTCGCCATTTCATGATCTCATCCAACTAGATCGAGACTTTATCGGGGAAGAGAGTAATCGGGAAGAGAAACCGAACAATAAAAAGAAAGAAAGAGAAAAAAACATGAAGGGGGGAAATTGGGAAGAGAAGGAAGACGAGAGTGAAAAATGGGTTGAAGTGAGAAAGGGAGGAGAAGAGAAGAAGAGAAGAAAGAGAGAGAAAGAAAGAAAGCAAGCAAGAGGAAAGAAGGAGAGAAGAGAGGACAAGAAAAGGGGAAAGTAGAGAAGAAGAGAAGGGGTGGAGTCGTCCCGTCGTCGAGCGATTAAGTAGTTAAGGTAGAGATTGTGGAGCTGTCAACTCGTGGAGCTTTTGGGAGCAAAACTGTCAACTCGCCAGACCGCCAAACCGTGAGTTAGTCGAGCTCTCATCCATCGAGTTATCAAATCGCCATGTCGTCAAATCGTCAAATCGCCACGTCGTCGAATCGTCGAATCTTCAAACCGTCGAATCGAATTATCAAGCTCTCAAATCATCGAGTTCTCAAGTCGTCCAGTCATCGAACTCTCAACTCCCCAATTCCACTGCTTCTCAAAACACTCCTATCAACCCCCTCGTCAAGAATCAAACCCATATTACCAAAAATATGCTAAGAAGCGTTGCGTAATATAACCTTAACCAATGATCCGGTTTCGAAAGAAAAGGGAACGTAGGAAAATTGGTGTGGGATATTCTGAGCGTGTTTATGCAATACGGTGTTCGTAAAAAAGCAACCTCAAGGGCAGATGGGGACGAGAGCGGGAGCATGAGAGGCACTACTATCTTGTGGGGCGAGCGATTGCATGAGTAGAGGAAGGGATTTCGCAGTTGTTTGGAATGCATGATGTTACATATCGGATGAATGGTTCTGCTGAAGTGAGCTACATCCACTCTAGCATACAGCTTTTCCGTCGAGGCAGACCTCACATCTTCTCGGCCGTCGCCATCAGAGAACCTATCACGAGCGAATCAGCATCCCCAGTCGCGTGTCAAGATACTCCCGAAGAGAAATAACAAGGCAGGAAGGATAGACTGGACTCACCGATAAAAGTAACAACGAGCCGACTGCGCACCTGGCAGATATCCTCCGGCACCAGCCAGATCGTCGCCCCCATCTTCCTTGCAATACTAATCGCCAACTTGGCGTTCATGTACGCCTCCTCGTCCGTGCGGCCCTGCGTCACAAGCTCATAGTCCACATAGCTGCTCTTCATGCCATTCAGCACATCCAGCAGGAACACGCCGCTGCCGATCGCCCCGTCTTTGAAGGAGCGGATGCTGGATCCTCGGCCGCCCTTTTTGCTCTGCTCGTTGGCCCACTTGATCATCTCGGCGTCGGTGATCTCGCGTTTGCCCAGGCGCTGCGCGAGCGCAGATAACGTCTCGGAGATGTCGCGGCGCATGAGCTGCCAGACAAGGCCGAGGGTAAGGGTGCGCTGGCCGTCGGTGATGTCGGCGCCTTGGACGCCGACTAGAGAGAAGCGCATCTGCTTGCCGAGCTCGATGGCGTAGTTCGTGTTTTCGACGGCCTTGAAGCGCATGAGTTCGCCGCCAGAGGCCGGTGGTTTGTTGGCGTGCCGCCAGTTAACGCTGCCCGGGATAACTTTATCGTAAGCTTGCAGCAGGATGGTGCCGTCGCGGAGGTCGTCGAAGAGGGAGTTCACCGCCGGCTGCACGTCGAGGGAGTTGAGCCATAGCGTGAAGACGCGGGCTTCGCGCTCGCCCTCGGCGTCAAAGTCTTCGACTTGGGCTTTTTCTTCTTCGGTGATTGGGTCCAGGCCTGGGTGGTTATTGAAGAGATTGGCGACGAAGGCCAGATTGAGTTTGGGGTTGCCGGCGACAAGAGAGGTGGGGGACAGGAATTTGCGGCAGTCGAGCTTATCAGCGTTGGAGAGGACCTGTTCGGCACGTTGGTGCAGGTCGCGGGTTTGTAAGGGGGTGCGGTCGCAGAGGGAGGGGGCGAGTTGGCTAAGAAGGATGGTGTAGTTCTCGCCGTCTTTGACGTCGTGAGAGAAGTTTTGGACGCTGCTTTGAATTAGCAAGGTAGCAAAAGGTTTAAGAAGTGGTTAATGTACGTTCGATTCCATTTTGCATTCTTTAGGTGATAATTGAACCATCTCAGTAGGATCTGCTCGGGCGGTAACCTCAGGAACTGCTCAAGTGTCTCATCTTCTTCCAACAGCCTATAGAGCTCGGGATGTAGCTTAATATCGACCTTGCTGAGTAACCCTCTTCGAATGATCTGCCAGATCATGCCTAGTATCAGGTGCTCGCGTACTTCGATGATGTCTCCGCTTCCGATGTTGACTACAGAGCATCCGATACCCTTTGCTGAGTTGATGACAATATTGTTGTTCTCGGTCATATGGAATGCGTTCAGTGTCTTGATCTTCTTGCCTGGCCTATTCAGCACACGTTCGTCAATCGTGTCTGGAACGCTATCATTGATGAGCTTGGCCAGCACCAATCCATCTCTGCACTCGTCGAACATCTCAAATGTATCCGTAGGAAAGGGTAGACGGTTGCCAATGTCAGGATCTCCAGCCAATACGGCGTTGATATGTCTTGTAAATTCGGTTCGCTCATCCTCATTGATGGTGTGGGTGACATTGGCCGACGAGCCTTGAACCTGTATCCTCCCAGATACACTGCTCTTCGATTGATGACCCGATGACGGCGCATTGTTGCTGTTGTTCTGGTTGTTGGTAGCATCGCTCATTCCGCGTACTCGGCCCGTGGACATGCGCTTCTGGGCTGGCGATGAACCACGGACTTTGGATATGAGCTACAGAAAACGACAGTTAGTCGTTTCACCTTTTAGAGTGACTCATCCAAGTTCCCATGGAGTGTGAAGCATACATCGACGTAATCGTCAAGCTCTACTCTCCTCGAGCTATCCAGCTCCACCTCTTTCAGCGCCTGCCTGACCACATCGTAGGGCTGCCTCTCCGATGTCTGGGTAGCCTTAATGACCGTCGCTTCGTCAATGTATCCTTTGTCGTCGACATCGAGCTTGCGAAAGGCATCTTGGAGACTGAAAATATCGGCTTGGTGGAATTGAGGGTATTTCCTGGCGGAGGAGAAGTTTTAGCAATGCTTTCATCAGCAGTAGCATGGCAGATCTGAAGGGCCCTCAGATCAAAGCATCTGATTATGGTAGATGGCATACCTCTGCAGCTTAATCACATTCATTGTTGTGGTTGGCGCAAAGCTTTAGGATTGTTGTTGTGGAGGGGCGGCGAAGGCGGGGCAGGGAGGGGATGGGGAATTATTCTATCTGGTACATTCAAGGTTATGTACCATATGAGCCAGACAGCTTTCTTATTAACTCATTGGGGACCATTATTGCGAGTAGAAAGGATGTTGCCTGTAGCGAAAGATTGCTCAGCCCCACTGACGACGTCCATCAACTTGCTTGACGGAATGTGCCTGTCCGGAGAAAAAGATAGCCTTAATAAACTCCGAAGGCAGGGTCGATCGAGGAAAATGTGAGATACCTCATTGAAAAGTCCATGCTGTTTGGGATGGTTCAAAGACGTCGCTCATTGCTAATTATTCCTATATGTGCACAGCATCTTTGACCCGTATACGATATAAATCTTTTCCTTCAAACCCCGATCAGTAGGTCTTGAACGGACACCCCTTTGCAACCGAGTCACTGTAAGTCTTTTCCTTCACTATTTCTACTGTCAATTTCATCAACTGCTCCGCCAATTCCATGTTCTGCGACAGATCACTGCCGCTCTCCGGAACCGCTGGTGGGCAGATGTATTGCCCACTCTTCTCCGTCTTCGTAGCCGCGAACATTGTACTTACAGCACCCTGGAATTGATCCTTTTTGAATGGCACCATGCCCACCGACATCGCATACCCGCCAAGAGGGAAAGGCTCGTGGATATCTTCCGTCGACATCTTGGTCTGGACAAAGCCCGGGTGGATTGCATTCACGAGGATCTTTGGATACACAGAGGTTAAGTGTTTGTTGAGGTATCGGGAGTAAAGGATGCCAGCAAGCTTCGATCTTCCATACTGGCCGTTGGGTCCGAGATCTTGATTTAATTCTTGCACAGAATCGAATTTCGTATCTGATGGTGAGGCCTGATGGGCATTCGAGGCTGTATTGACAATGCGGACGGTGTTGCCGCTCTCGGCGGTCTTCTTCAGGATTGGTAGGAGATGGCTGGTGAGGATAACATGGCCAATGTGGTTTAGGGCCATCTGGGACACGGTCAGTTTGATGCAACAAGGATCGAGGATTCCAACTCCAACACACATGGCGGTCGATGCCGTAGCTAGTCAGCTGGTAGGTCATGATCCCTCTCCCCGCATTGTTGATCAAAACATCAATTCGATCAGTGCTCTTAGCGATCTTGTCTGCCACCTCCGCGACTTGATGCCAATCTGACAGATCGCAATGCAGCCAGGTCACCCTGTCTGCTACTTCCTGTCCCATCTCCTCTTTGATAGCGTTAGTCGCGCCATCAACCACCTCCTTAGTCGTTGAAAGAATGAAGAGCTTCTTCACGCCCTTGGACAGCATTGTATGCGTACAGCCATAGCCAATGCCTTGCGAGCCACCGGTGACAATAGCTACTTTGCCCTCGAGGTTGGGTGTCTGGTCGAGGGCAAATTGTTGGTCCTCGGAAAGGATCTTATGGCTTGCATCACCACCGAAGTTCTGGGCAATAGTTTGTTTGACAGCCTCCATGCCGAATGGTAAAGCGTATGTTCGAGCTTGTATAAGTTGAATTTGAGGAGTCAAGAGCTGACAGGATGGAGTCAATCTGACAGTGCGTGGAATTCTGGTCGATCTGAAAAAGAGCGTTCCTGTGGAGAGGGGGAGCTTCATGGGAGAATGCATCACATGTGAAGACAGATGATGATGGAAATCCAAGCAGACTGCAGTAGGTGAGTTGTGATTGGTGCATCTCGCATCACGACACATCATGACGTTTGGACAGATGCTCGATCCGGCCCGACTCCATCTCCGGCCCCTTTCATAACGGACGAAACCTTGAAAGAAGGACACCATACTCGAAGACCTGGAAAACAAAACAGGAAAATCCGTACTACAGCAAAAGCAGGTCGGTGCCGCTCCAGCATAGCGACATCGATGAATGGGAAGTGGGCTACAAAAGACACAATGGGACTGCAGCATAATGGCCCAAACGTCGATTTGACGAATGAATGCATGATCAGATGAAATGGAGAGGACACCGAAAGCAATAACATGATGTGTTCACATCTTACAAGGAGTGAGCAATTCGAGACGGATCCCCAAATCGCGTCTGCAGAAAAACAGACGGGACGTTACGATGATAGACTGAAGCCGCTTACTTTGGTACCAGATCGTGGCATGCCATGGTACTTTTGATAGCCAGCCATTCCGACGAGAAAGGTCCGTGGCTAAATCAATTGTGATATCGAAGGCTTGGAACAAAGTGTGGTCATTCTCCCGGAGTTCACTTTCCTTCTTTTCCTGTCGAACCGTCGTCAATGCCGAGCTAAGCTTGCACATCGCGACGGGATTTCATCCTATCTTCTGCTACAGGCGATCGACGTCACTATCGAAGCCGCATTGCTCAGCGATCTTGAGGCTGCGCGGAATGATGAAGAGTGCAAGGCTCGGCCACAATCCTTGCGCGGTATCGAAGAAGATATCGGTGGCCAGATTATCTATTCCCTTAACATATTCAATCAGGTGACGCACTTTAAAAGGTGAAGAGTCTGCCGGCCTAGGAATTAAAAGTCGTCCCAAGTCCATTTTGAGCAGATGTGTCATAGGGCAGTATCACTGAATGTAAGCATGCCAATGGTCAAACGTACTAACAGATGTTAGGCGTTGAAGCAGAGAAAAACTTGATTCATAAACCGCAATAATACGCATATAAAGACCTACCGTATTCATTCAAGACAAAATCCGCCAACTCTCCCAAAGTTGTGGCAGTCTTTTTATGATATGAAGTTTAACCTTCTTTGGTCAGGACCTCAGTACTCTTTTTCCAGCTACTCTTCTTCTGCGTGCGAGCATCATAGTATCCTACTTCAATTAGGCACTTGACGCTCTTGTAGGCAAGCTTGTGGGATATGCACGCAGAGATCAACATTGCCTCAAGCACGAATGCAAGGACCGTCTCAGACGTTGCTGTGGTAGGCTTGAGTAAATTCATGTCGAATAGCGGCAGAGTCCTGTACTTTGACATGATGTCTTGTGCCTTGTTTGTGTTCACATTAGATGCTGATTTGCTCTGGTTTGGGCTTCCAGAAGCCTGGATTCTGGTGCCCTTATTGCCTTGCTTAGCTTTCTTAACCACCGGGCCTGGGGCATTGTTTTCGTTGTCCCCCGAATTCTCGTCACTCTTGGGCTCAGCAGTATCGTAATCGCGCTTCTTGGCGCTACCTTTTCCTGGGGCGAGGCTTCTTGTTTTTCGCTGCAGGAGCTTTGACGCGTTGCCGTGAAGAGAATTGTATCTTCGTGTCGAGGGGGGCATGGCCGCGGGTGCTTGTTTGGACCATGCTAGGAGTTAATAAGCAGTATCGGTACCGTATTGTCCATACTTCGGCCTCAGTCTTGAGGTACGTAAAGTAATGGCGAGGGTGACAACGGAGAAGCTCCAACGTCGGGCTCACTGCGCAAATCCTAGTCGAAATCGCTGGCATATGTCATGTCGACCTCGACAACGGCCTTGTAGCCATTATCGCATTCCATCGCGATCGGACCATGCATATGAAGGGACGAACGCGCACCGATAGATGTCTTTTTCATGCCAACCTCGGAAGCCGATGTAGAAACCAGTTCTCGGATCGATGAAGAATGGAAGAATGTAATGGCGACCGATTTGAACCGCTTAGGTTCGCGGCTGTCGGCGCTAATTGCTTGGCACCCCCACGGCCTCAACCATGTAAGTATGTCTTCCAGGTTGTCATATTGCCGATGCGTGATTACTATTTCGATCCATCGCTATTTTGTCAAATCATTTTTCAGTAGTGCAAAGCATTGAGTACTTGGTTCAGTCAGCCTTGGAAACAGCGCCCCGCCTGCGCATGAAATACTTCGCGGAGGAGAACTCGAGTTTCCGAAAGATTTGACGAGCGGACTATGATGCCCGGCCCCGTTGGTATGGAATGAATAATCCAGGATGGACCTCCAGAAGTTGATGAAGTCGCCTGTTCTTCTGCCATCTAATGCGAATTCTCGACATGTGCTATCCTGATCTCGGAAGAGTCCACGCTACTACGATGGAATCGATCTAACTAGTAATGAGTGTAAGCAGTCTCGGTCTGTTGTGGCCACTGTACGTTCTTCTCTCGGAATAAAATTATGGCACTTTCATTGCGTTTCATTGGGGCACTGGCCTGCCTTAGCGGAGTCTCTCTTTACCTGGACATGCGTACCACTGCAAGCGAATACAGACTTGGTACTCTAGAGATTCGTATCCTTCAATTTTGTCACCTGAGAGTCTAAAATAGCATCAAGGGCAGTCTTCTGATTCCGAAGCAAGGCTGAAAGCGGCTCGTCTTACATCTCATCTTCCTAAGCTTATCTGAAACACAAGCCATCGGCGGCTGATCGATTGGTCGGTGCGGCATATATGTATTGAGTGTACAGCCCGAGAGACAAATACCCGACAAAAAACACGCGACCCGCATGCTCAGGACGAGAAGCGACTCAACATCATATAAGGCCACCAGAATTAGCGATGAACAACATAAATCCGTTTGAGCCATCTGGTTTAGTCCACAATGCGCCCTTTTCTGATCCAAGCCTCACTCTTCTGCCTGACCTGGCTCACCCCTTCTAGCGCCTTCCCAGTCTCTGATCATGACCTCGATCTCTACAGCAGAACACCAATCTCATTATCAGCACCACACGGCCTCCCTCCACGTACCGACCCGCACTCATCCCTCGCCAAACGGGCCCCCTCGCCCTGGTTCGATCTCGGCCTCTCAGGCTGGACCGCCGCCGTCGAGCTCTTCGAGCCCGTCGCCCCCAGCTTCTGGGCCGCCGGCGCCATAGCCAACCTCTACAACAAGGCCATCGCCGACTGCACCAACTTCATCGCGCTCAGTACCGCGCCCTTGCCGCATGGCGGAACATTTCGCATTGGCGAGCTCGAACTGGCGTTTGAGGGCAATACTCCGGTGCCTTGGGAGGTGATCAAATTGCTGATTGGTGTACTGTATGGATGGGCGAATCGAGGACACGTCAGTACGTATACATTGTGGATTACGAACAATATTCAGGTGTTTCGTTTTATCTTGAGGGTGGGGCCGGGCAGTCCTTGGGGGCCGAGGGGACCGCCGCCATGATCATGTAGTTCGGAGAATTGTCAATACTGCATCTTTGAACAAGTTGTGTGTGTGAGAGTCAGGACTTCCGTACGTAGCATCCAGTCCTGTACGCTATCCCCAGTGGGCCACAAACCACCGACCGTATGCCTCGTGCCACGATCCTCCTTTGGAGGACGTCCTCTGCTCGTCCACTGCTCGTTCATATTTTCTGCGATCGCTAGCTGGGTCACCCTCGTGTCTCAAGCTACATCAACCCTCCTGGCCCGTTTCGCACTCTCCAGCTCTTCGACTTCGGCAACAGCACCTTTATCGAACGGCAAGATAGCATGGGGAGCTCACTGCCCAAGCCATCATCTCAAGTGGAGCGTTCGGCGCACCTTCAGACCGCATTTATTTAACCCAAATCACCAACCGCACCTTTCGTTACATATCCATGACATCCCCAACAGCGCCATTCCAACCAAACCCCTTCCGCCAAGATCGAAAAACAGCGTACAGTAGTCACTCGACATACGCACAGCCTCTCCTCACTTCCCAACGCGTCCAAGAAGACCTACCGCGCATCTCCGATTAGCTACCTCAACGCACATTCTTCCCTTGTCCAGAACGTGATCTATCAACCGCCTCCAACGCAGCAGTTCACTTCGACCCGCTCTACATCCCCCAACTTCGAAACCTCTAAGCCAAGAAAACCTCCAAGACAGAGCTACTCTTATATCCGCACCCTCCTTCCCTCACAGAACAGTATCGGTCTCTACATAGCACACCACTCCTATCCACAACTATGGATACAACCTGCTTGCTAAAGAAGGATTCAGCTGCTGCTGATGAGAATCGGGAGGGGTGGCGAAGGATGCTGGTGTGAGAGCTGGTAAGGGGTCAGAGGGTGGGGTGAGGCTCTAGTATGCCAGACGTTCGCAAATCGAGATGGGGAATGGTCTATGCGTAAGAGCAGCAGCTGTGGGAGAAGAGGCGATGTATTGGTTGATGAGGATGCGGTGCTGAGCGAGGCTCCTAAAGACAAGCTTCAAATACACCGATATGCCTTCGAAGAGTGCTCTTCAACGTGATCATACATCAGCGTTAGACCCCCTTTACAGCTCTACATCTACACTCAATCCCTGTACCCCGCAGACCCAGTCCGACCTTCATGCGACGCAGAAAGCCCCTGACTTCCTCTTCCAATCCATGTACAGTCCTCGATAATAAGACCCTTCCCCCATATTAGCGCCGATATCCCTATCCCTATCCCTATGCCCCCTCCCACCTCCTCCCCCTTGCATCCTATCTACTGCACCACCGCTCTAATCGCCTGCAACACCACCCCAAAAACCCACCCCCTCGCCACCCTCCCCACCTGCAACGCATCAAACACCCTTCCCAACGCCTCCCCCGTCGCCACCGCACCCATAACGCCCCTAACCGCCGCCGGTACCCCCTTTTCCACCAACAATCTCCTCGCCCTAATCCTCAGCCTCTCCCCCTCCTCGACACTCAGCTCCTTTGGCCACTTCGCTTTCTGCTCCTCGGTGGGTAGGACGTTCTCGCGGATTTTATTGATGTGCGCCGCGAGGCCGGTGTCGGAGGTTTGGGCATCGAGGAGGGTGGATTGGAGGAGGGAGCGGATGGAGGCGAGGGAGGGGTTGGCGGGGCGGAGGAGGTAGGTTTTGGCGGTGCGGAGGAGGGTGAGGCGGAGGGACCAGGTGGAGGGGGAGAGGGTGTAGAGCTCGGTGAGGAGGGCGAAGAAGAGCTCGATTGTGATGCGGGTTTCGGGTTCCGTGAGGGGGAGGGGTGGGGGACCGGGGGGTTGGGCGGAGGTGGGTGGTGATGAGGGCGATTTAGCGTGGGAGGCGGAGTCTGATGTGGTGGAGGTGATAGGGGTGGAGGTATCTTGGAAGACATTGTAGTCGTCGGGAATTTCGCAGGGTGGCGGGGGGAGGTGGAACTCTGGTTGGGGGGGGACTTCGAGTAATTGCTTCGGAGGCGTGCTTGTAGGCGTGTCGTTACATGTATCGACGGGGATCACATGGCCGTTCTCTATCTTCCGAGGGGTATCTGTCGGCCGATCTGTTACTTGGGCGAGCCCAGCTGCCTCCGAATTAACGCCATTCGCATTGCGTAAGCTATCTTCGGATTGCCAAGCGGCTCTCGTTTGCAATTTTGAGTCGCTGCTTTCGACACGAGAGAGGCTTCCACTTGGCCTCGAGATAGATCGACTGGCTGGCCTGTTGGCACTTGCTGGCGAAGCTTTCTTCTGCCCAAGACCTAGAACTCCGGTGAAACCACCTACGACGGCCTTGCCGCCACTTGCGGCTCCCTTCGGTGCACTGGTCAAGACTTCGAGCATACCTTTGCCCATCGTCTCAAAGGCAGCTGGGCTTGGAAAACCGAAGCCACCTTGTTTGGTGCTTGGCGACGACCGATCAAGACCCTGATCTTTCTCGAGAAACCGTTTCATGCCTTCACTTTCTGCAAGTTGTGCGAATGACAACGCGTCACGAAGATAGTATTCAAGGTCATTTCGAAAAGCCGCTTTCGTCCTATTCTTCCAAGCCGGGATTGAGGAATGTTTCTCGGCAAAGGCAGCGACCCCTGACACGACTGAGATGCGACGAAGCACCTCATGCAGAGTCTCGAAATCGGCATACTTGCGGGGTATCATCCATCCCGGATGTTGAGAATTTGCAGGCTCGACTTGAATCAGATAGTCTATGGTAGGCTTTGACCGCATTGTCGCCTTTTCGCCTGGCTGCTCATCGTCAAAGATAGATATACTGGCATTGTGAAGGGTAAGCGATTGAGCTATAGGAATACTACTTTGATTGTCCGTCTGCAAGGCAGTGGTCTGTTGATGAGGCAAAATCTGGTCAAACGTAGTGAAGCTCGGTGCTAAAGTGCCTTCCGGTGCCGGCAAAGGCCGCACCATGGGATCCTCATTGAGATTATGGATGGACACTGCAAGATCGCTCTCTGAAGAGGTTGGTATTGGGCCATTGGCGGGCGTCGTCCCGGAAGATGAATCGTCGGCGGTTACCTGGTTCTTCTTGGCTTCTTCTGCCGCTATTAAATCAGTTAATCTCCTTGCCTCGCGCATAGCTTCTCCCATAGCATCTTCAGCTTTGCTCACAGTCCTCTGGTGCTCCGATCTAATCTCAGATGTGGCAACCGAAGTATCATCTGTGGTACCGGACCTTCCAAGCTCGATGTTCATTGGTGCAGCGGATGGGGCCTTCACAACACCATTGGAAGTAGCACCGCCTACTCCAGCATCGATGGCGTCGATAAGCTCTGTATCGACCTCCTCGAGGAGATAGACGATCCAACTATTAACAAAATTTGGCTTTGAACAGCTCTCTATCGTCGTGTCAAGGATTAATCCAGCCAGGATTTCGCGTAAGAAGACCCTCACGGGCTCGCAATTATAAGCCTTGGAGTCAAGAAAACTGCGCAAGATGTCCTCGGCCACCACTTTCATTTTCCTCTCTTGTTGCTCTCTGTCTGCAACATTCACAAGATGACTGTCTGGATTATCATTGAGATAACGGTTTAAGGCGTTCGAGGTTTCTAACTTAATTGATTCTGGCGTCATCAGAGCGGCTGATAGCTCATTCATGAACACTATCACGATCGAAGAAGTATTGGTCAGGAAGTCAACGAATGTATCTGCAGGCCTTTTACGGCAAAGATGGGAGGAGAAGGCAAGGATAAAGCTGGTGAGGGTATGCCGGCATTCAGACGGGAAGCTTTTGTCGGAAGGTAACAATGGACCATACCACCACCTGTCGCTGTCAGTGAAACGATAGCGGAAGCTCCGAGAATGAGTACTTCACGTAATCGCGTACAACAGCATCGGTCAAGCCCGTCAACGCAGACCTCGTAGCGGGTTGAAAGCCTTCGAAATCCAGGTCTCGATCTGCTGATATCTCAGTTGCATTCCTTGTGCCAGCTTCACGATCTGACTCCACAGCAGGTGCGCTCGTCTGGCGCCACTCTAATACTTGGCTAACAACATCGATCCCTACTTGTCTTCTCCTGTTCAGCCCCTCCTCCTTTGTATCCTCATTTCCGACGCTGTGCCCATTGTTCTCCCATGTAGCGTGTAGAAAAGCGCCACCGACCACTCCTATTGCTACGAGGCCGACCCTTCCTAGGATGAAATAGGTGCATGCGCCCAGTCCCACAAGGCACGCTCCGAGTGTCTCATTGCTGGCATTGGAGAGAAATCCGAATAATCGGTCCGCTATTAGACGAAGTCTGACCGATGAGTGAGACTCGATAGTCGGTGTCAAGGCTTTATTATGTAGATCTTCCGGATGCGCATCTGGTACAACCATTCCCTCACTCTCTCCTGGATAATCATCGCTCACCGGAGCAGGTCCATGTTCGTTGTAATCCTGCTCCATGCCTTTCTAAGGATCATTGCGACAATTGAGCGAATGTGATGAGGGTGATTGAGCGAGCGGCGACTTTAGAACAGACTCTGGAAAGCCCTACATGTGATCTGTTGACAGCACAAGTGGAAGCCGCGACTGATCGATCATGCATTCGAGACCTGGCGGGATCTTCCGTTAGCCCGCTAGAAGAGTGATGCGATTGGAGTCTGAGCCGACTGGGACTAGTCCTTTTCTGTATCTATATTCGACCGGAGCTGAACTTGTTGCACTGCCAGATTCAGGGGAGTAGAGTCTACGTGTCATCCTATCCTGGCTAGAGAGGTTTGCAAGTCTTCTTTCGATGGCCGTGACAGCTTCTCTTATTTCTCATTTCTTGCATTACGACACGCTTTTTGCGACCTTCAAAAAAGGTTCTAGAACAGATCAAGCTACGCTTGTGCTGTCTGTGGTCTCCACTCTTGGAGGGGCTGCAAGGAGCGGCGAAGAAACAACAGTTCCTACAACAAGCTCCAGTAACAGGTCATCCTTGCTACAGCATGACGACTACCGGCTCAAGCGCGTCGGTGCTCAGCACCTATCCTGTTTCCACAATCACCTCCTACACCATAATGGGCTCGATGCCTACGCCCCTTAGCTTCCCAGACAAATGCAGGAGCAGTCTTTACGACATGCAGAACAATGGCATTGGTGTATCCTGGACGTACTATACTCAAGGCTGTGCTCTCACGGAATGTTGCCCGTCCGGTAATGCCTATACCACTCCCTATCGTATGTATCCGTCGGACTCCTCATTAACCTATTATACCGCGATTGAAGTGATAACACACGATGTTGGAGCAGAGAAGCCTATGTAATTGCGCAGATGGAAATATATATCAGTGTCAGTCCTGGTACGACGATTCTAACTTCGAGATAGAATGGTACACAGAATATTACAGCCCAGCAGTATGTCCTCAATATTATCTAACCTGCGGTGCACCCCCTGGAATCACAAGTCAAGCTAAGGAGACCGTTGCAATGTGCTGCCCTAGGTCGGTTGGTTCCCACTGACAATGGCACTATATCCAGGCTAACATAAGAGTAGCGGCTATCAGTGCCCTCCATTCGTCCCCGGCGCACCATCGACGAGCGTCGCCGCTGCAACCGAACCTCAGTATAATTGGTTCTGCCAAAACGTGAATATCAACGCATCTACTAGCGCTATTCAGCTCTACAACATGTCTGATCAATCTACCAAAACCACGGTCGACCCCATCAAAGATTACTACTACGCCGCCTATCCCTTGCAGATTAGGTGGAAGGAAGGCGACTTCGCTGCTGCAAAGACCACGCTGGCCTCCTTGAGCTCGACAGCTTCTTCTCCCCCGGTACCAGCACAATCCGTGGCCAGTGAAGGTCCAACCTCTACGTCTCCAGCTGTCACAGGATCCCAGTCATCGCATACGCTTTCGACCGGAGCCATTGCAGCTATAGCGGTTATCGTAGGCATCGTGTTGCTTTCTGCTCTTGGGGTTTTAGTCTGGTGGCTGCGTAAAAGGTATCGAGGACGGCATTCGGCGTCAACAGACTCAACAGCCTCAACAAAGTCAAAGGCAAAGTCAAGGGACGGGTATGCAAGCGGTATGACCGAAGACCCCTACGCCCCGAATAGAACATACGAAGAGCTCGAAGCCCCGGGAGCTCGAGAAGCAGCAGAGCTCGAGGCAAGAGAACGAGCAGAACTAGAAACAAGAGAACGAGCAGAGCTAGAGGCAATGAAAAGAGCAAGCAGGGCTGAGATGGGGTAATTAGTGCAATCAAGGTGGACCTGTCGTTTTCCTCCGGGAAGCGGTAGCTTCGAAGATGGCCTAGACCGGAGAATAACCATCATCGGCGTTTTAATGCCAAGCAAAGCACAGGAAGCCATGGATTGAAGTGAGATCCTCGCATTACGGCAATTCTTTGAGGGTCCAAACATTCCATCAACCACCTGATATCAGAACCAATTTACACCATCCAGTAACTTGCCAACGACTGTGACCGCACGGCATTGCAGCAATCTAAGCTGGCAGCTACTTGGGCGCATATCCAGTCTTTTTCAGATGTTACGTTCTTTCGATAGTCGACATCGAAAATAGGACCCAGCAGTAGGAAAGTGGTTTCTTCAGTTCCTTCAAGTCAAGATCCCTAATCTCGATGAGCCGTCTAATATTGCTTCTCCAGATGTTTTTGGCGAGTACCGCTTGACTGGGGGCTTGACTACGAGGCGCTATTGAATATAAAGGGCTTTATCTGCTTGATCAACTTTCTATCACTGTAGCCAGAATAGTAAGAGCAAATACTTCGGGCTTCAACTTGTTGATAAACTATCACTGTGACCCAGCTGCTCTGCTATTGAACGAACCGCTACCGCTCTAGTCAATGCTGCAGCCTCCCTTGAATTCACGCTACGATGTCTGCGTTGGCTCTTTCTATCTCTATCTATCATCCGCTTATAGCAGGTAGACCTTTCTCTCGCACTGCCTCCCTCGCGTGAGAGAGAGGTCGTTCCCGTGACTAGCGTCGAACAGCCGCGAGACGTCTGCTTCTTTTGCCGCCGCGCCAAGAAGTGACCCACTGGAGCAGATATTGTTACATGAAGCGCTTAATTCGTATCGCGTCTTACGTTCTTGTTCACTGGTCACTGTCACCCATTCGCAGCTGAGGCGCTGATATTGCAACCACTGTCATGATTGATACCTGTGTGACTTGTACAGAGCCACTGATACTGGACATCGACTCTGACGATGACCGTGACGATCTTAGACCTGGGTTCAACGATAGAAATGGGCGGACCGTACCAGACTCTGTTGAGCTTAACTGTGGGTGTCACTTTCATTGGTCTGTCCTCTTCTCACTCTCCTTCTCACTAGCGGCCGCTAATATACATGCTCTACATAGGGAATGTCTCTTAGACGCCTACTCCATGAACGAATGCCCCAATTGCGGCAAAAATGTCACGCAAACATCAAGCACTGGAAACCAACAAATACTTTGTAACCTCGATAATGAAGGTGGGCTGCAAGAGGGTATTGATATCATGCCGCTTCTGGTGGAGGCATCGTACCTGAAAGTATACCCGGAAGATAGAAAGGGACGGGCGTTTGTCGAGTTTGCGGCAGAAGGGGACGCTATGTCCATGCTTCATATGCTCGTGGAACATGATAGTGATGATGAGGTGGATGGGAAACAACAGGCGACAACGGATATAGAAATCTTGAGGTATCAAGACCCGTTGGGAGGGATGAATTCAGCACTGCATACTGCAGTTCTGAACAATAATGAAGTCGTAGCCTGGCTTCTCTTGTGGCTAGCTTCTGGCTTAGATGAGGGTGTGTTTCCAGCCGATGTTGTACAGCATGCCCAGGAACTGAAAATTGCAAGAGGAAGCCTGACGGGTCAGGCTGACATAAGAAGTCTGGTAAACAGCGCAGGAAGGACTGCCGCGCAGCTAGCGAAGGAAAAAGGAGATCTTTGGGCTCGCTGGGTAGATGCAGGTTGGCTGGAGTCGTAACTATTAGATTTCGTAGGAGGAGTAGAAGCTCCCATGTCGTTTGAGATCAATTTGTTCCCTCTCCGAATACTAGCTAGCAGTATATGCCCATCTTCTTGTTGCCCTCTCGCTCATACGGCAAGCAGCCTTCAAAGTAGAGAATGGAGATCAATATCCGCAATCCGAGTGAAGTCTGACGCAATTGAGAAATCTGCGCCAGACGCAAAGAAGAATGCGACTTACCTAACCCTGCTCCCCCAAGGCGCACCGTTCTGATGCTGCTCCTGCTCGGTCTGCCACCTCAGTCCTTTTAGGTTCTGATGAATTTTGTATGCCCCCCCATTGCCACCATTCCACCCCCTTCCTTCCTAATCTCCACTGTCGTAAACGCCATCGTGCCACCCACTTTGTTCGCCCTCGCCTCAATCTCCAGCATATCGCCGGCCTTCGCCGCAGACACATACGTGACATGTATATCCGTCGAAACTCCCGTCTTCTCCAACCCCGTGGAGGCGATAGCAAGGCCGCCAAAGCAGTCTACGATGCATGCTGAGACGGTGCCATGCAGTGTGCCCTTAGAGTTCATATGGGTGGGGGCGAGAGTCAGGCGTGCTGCGAAGGTGCCGTGCGAGGCGGAGGTCAGGTCGATGCTTGGGAGAAGGAAGGTGTATATGGGACTTGAGGGCAGCATGTTGGACCAGTAGCTGCGGACGTGCTGCAGCTCGGGGGTTTCGTTGGGTCGGGAGGTGGCCATTGCGACAATGCGCTCTTATCGTGGTTAAATAAAAGGAGGTTGAACTGTTAGTAAGACAGCCACTTCGTGAGATTAGTCCCACACGGCACTTTCCAGATTACGTGGCGGTACTGTGGGAGGTATTCAACTGCTTTGTCAACCCATGACGGGAACAGAATATAGGTATGAAGAGATACGTCATGGATATGGGCGTCAAGAATATTTCGAGTTGCTTGACAATGAAACTTAATGGGAGAGGTCCCCCCCATACCTAAAGTAGCCGAGCTAGCCTGCCACGTAGTAAACCATCCATGACCTCCTCTTTGTTAAGAACAAGATCAACGACAACGACGAAGTCCATTGATCTTCCAGTATCGGAAATATCATCGTACTGGCTCGCCATAGCAGCTGAGAGGCGTCAAAGCCACACTGTACTGACATCCCCGACAGCATGATGTTCACTTTTTAATTAGGTTCGCGAGCTACTGGACCTTTAACTCCTTGAAAGTACGGAACACGGCAGCATTAATGCAGTAGTCTCATTCTAGAAGTGTTACAACAATTTTCTCCCATCTGTCCATCTGAAACATGATAGGTTCTAGACTTCCATTGCACTCACTGGGCGCTTACGGCAGTCGATCATTGGGGGCTCTAACATGGTGGCTTACGGGAAAAAACCTCCCTTTACGAGCTCGTGCTCCTCATCATGGCGAATGGAATTCAACGTCACTCTCGAGTAAGCAGTATACATCGCTGCGACGTGGCATTCAGATGAAGCTTTCAAGCACCAAGACTGCACATGGACCGAATTGTTCCCAAGAGTCAACAGGGTCCTACATTGCTATTTTGTATTATTTCGAGATGCAGCCCTCGTTTGGGGATGACGGACAGGGAGCTCGTGCGTCGTTGCTCGTGGTTCTTGGCTCTGTTTGAAGTTTACGGCGGTTAACGGTAGGCTGTGACTTGTTGTATTTGACGCATGTTAACTCATTCTCCCATTCCCTTAGCTACGGTGCTTGGCTACTTACGGATAGCCACAAGGACGTTGCAGATCCGTTTCATCATCTCTGGACCAAGGTAGGAGTAAGTCCACTTTAAGTACAAGAATGGAATAGCTATGTCGAGTGCCATCGTGACGACGAGAGTGTGAGTAAGCCCTTGGAATTAGGCAAGCCTTCATTGCGGTATCGTCTCGCTCTCTCACTTTTACAAGTACATCTCTACGGAAGAAGAAAAAACGCTTAAGCGTCACTGCAAGACCCATGCAATCACAAGGATTTCAACAACAACGCAAGCAGCTAAGGCGAGACATCGACTATGTCATCCTCGCCTCTGCCGTCCTCTCTGCCCTCCTCTCCACCCTTCTCTCCGCCATCCTCACCGCCATCCTCTCCTCCGCCATTGGGGCACGACCAAGCCCAAGCACTCGGTCCGGGGTTGAGAAAACGCAAATTTTCCGCAACCGGCATATCTGCGCAGTCTTCGACTACGCGGCAAGTTCGGCTCAAGCCATCGCCGACAAGGCATAGATTATTTGAAGGATGGGTCCTGTCGTCTGCCGCAGACGAATCTAAGTTCTGGGTGCTATCACCGAACGCCCGTGGTTCCGAGGGACGATCATTTCGACGGTATTACGACCATACTAGGTCTGATAGATCGGTCATCAGCGAGATCTTGAGGCTCGTAGAACAGCCGTGCAAAGAAAAGGCCCACGGCACGATCTACCTGTCCGGACTCGTCGATCCGTTGGGCTATACTATCATCGGTGGTAACGAGGGCTTTTTCGATGGACGACGCAGTCGTGTTCTCCTATGCGGAGTCTGCGGAACTCCGGTATGCGACGACCACGCCTTATTCCAGGTCCTCCATCCAGTGAGGATCCTTGCCTTACTTTATGGATTCCTATATAATCAGCGACGGGCCATGACCTGCCCCAGGCTGTTCTACAAAGGAGAATTGGGAGACCACCATGAGTTCTTCGAAGTCGTGCCCCTAAAGGCGCGGTATATCGTTGCACTTTTGGTACATTGGGCGACTCGCGAGCCCTATGACACCGAAGGCCAGCTGAACGAAGAGTGGAGCGTGAAGATACGGGAGCTGAGAACAAGACTGTCGGCCAATCGCAGGTCGTTGGATCCAGGGGAGATTCTCCTATATCGTGAGGATGAAGAAATGTTTACAAGCTTTTTCATGGACGGAGACGTGGACCACGGTGCATTGGATATTTCGAGATTCCAGTTGGCCCTTCGTGAGCCAAACAAACAGACGAAGAAAGAGAACGTTAATCATTGAGACAAGAAGTCAATGCTGAAAGCCCTGAACGTCTAGGTGAGAAGAGCCGACACGCTCACTAATGGTCCTCTTATTGGGAACCACTGTATTATTAATTGCTAAGACACTACGTCCGCCAGATTTCGTTGGTGTTGCTGATGGTTTTGGCATCATTGTGAGTAACTCACTAAACATAATTATCAATAATGACTATCCCTCTACGATAGCGTCATATGTAAGTGGCGTATATTGAAAACTGTAGACGTGCGAAAAGACGCCGAGTCTAAGTACAACTAGCACAGCTTCTTCAAGGCTAGGCAGCAAGTATCAAGATATATTTTCAATGTTTGGGAATCGCCAATGGCGAGGGTCACAGACTAGCTTGAAAGCGGCAGTAACAAGAACAGCTGTATCAAACCTTCTTACCAAGCCGGAATTACGAGCTTAGCAGATTGCCATAAACCGATGAGACTACGCACGAACAGCAGCACCGAACCCCGAGTTATCTGCCGACAGTGTTTGGCGTACAATCAGCCTAAAAAGCAAGATCGAGATCGTTAGAGCTGAGGATAAGCGACCATATGCAGACGCTGGATTTAGCTGCGGCAGAGACCAGTAAAATAGGAAGGGCTAAGCCACCACAGAAAACAGGCGGCTTGCAGTCCACTGCAGGAGGTTAACGTACATTGCATGAGATGAAACGTCGGAGAATATTGAGCCCCCAAATGGTGCTACAGGGCAGTAAGCAGGAAAATTTTGCCACCTTCCGCTGTCAGATCTGCTATTATACGTTCCCAACTATATACTCTCCTGTAATTATGTATTGCTTTTGTCAATCGCGGGGCCCCGAATAAATTTGATGTTTCTGATCGACCTTGTGGCGATCGTGGGGCTGCAGAGTGAATAGAATGCCCTTGGGTGCGATTGATGCTGGAGAGAGAAGAGGAGGCTATTCTTACCCATACGTTTGCACCCCTCTTACGGTCTTGATTGTCGATGTTGGAACTTGCTCTTCTGAATTTGGGGGTGTAGTAGGACTGCTGGCTATTGGGCCGCTTCCAGTCGTTTGCGGACATGGGCCGGGCGGCTAACTAGTGGCTTAGCCAAACCAGCCATCCACCAACCTACACGATGCACCCTCATCTTCCAGGAAAAAGTAGATCCCTCCGTTAGTGGTCTACGCTCGAGCTTCAACTTACCCCGCTTCATGTCCAGGACAGCTGTGCCATTGGAGGAAAGAAAGCCATGAATAAAGGAACACCTGGACGCGATGTGCTGTTCGCCATCGTCACCCATTGAGTCGCTGTTGTTATGGCGTACTTGTAGAATATGGGGACTTTAGTGTCTTGACCAATGGACATGAAGAAAGGACAAGGATCAATACCGATGCCAAAAGGAGCTCATCTGGAATGTAAGAAACTCGTTTACGCTCGGACAACTGAACATGAGGTCGGCGGTGTCATTCTCTTGAGAAGATTGCCCCCCCCCCCTGCTTTAGGAGCCCAAGCTACGAGTTGCGCCTGTGAAACAAGAGGCGTCGGAGGCCACGGATACGCCTCGCCTCAAATCGTGGCTCTGTTCAAGCAGGCGGCTCAGTTAATGGTAGGCGACTTTATTAGTGATTGGATCTGCGGCGCTCTTACCACATATAGTAAAGTCTAGCAATGCCACTTCTAGGCGTCTTTCCGAAGACTACCGTTTCATAACCCATGGGTGGCATCTGGAGTACCTCTAAAGGATCCAGCATGCCGCATCGTGTTCAATTGTATGATCAAAGACCCCTCCTGTTCACTACAAACTTCTATGGTCGGCCGTATTTGAGATTCTTGATACAGGCTTCCGAGTTGACTGCCTTGTCGCCTGCGAATTGCTCGACAATGCACAGGCCACTCACATTACAGCAACTTGCTGACTGTTTGGACAAAGATAGTCACATCTGCCTCGTTCAACCATTTCCCTATCCCTGGGTTTGCAAAAAAAGATTCGATACAGAAGACAACGAAGCCCGCAAGCGGGCAATCTCCAATACCCGTTCAGCGCTTGAGAAATCTGCTACCGGCGCCTCTGTTTCAAACGCTACCTATAGAAATCTTCTAGAGTCGATCGCCAGGGACTGCTGCTGCCCTAACCATCGAAAAGATGACATATTCGAGCAGTTCGCTTATCATTGGATGGCTTCTGGAATATTGGATAGTTTCCTTGAGCGACAAGGTTGGCGTTGGGAGACGGAGAAATGGTTATGTTTGAGATCTGATGAAAAGGAGTCTTGTCCGCCTTTGAGGAAAGTTTGGAAGCCGTTGCATCGTAACGCTATCTATTGTTCACTCAATCGATTGGCCATTTTTGCCGAATACCCAGGATACTTCGACGAATCCTTCATCCAGTCAGCTATCGACGAATTCGTCAAATACTGGACGTGCGAAAGTCACAAAATAGATGCAGAGCAGATTCGATATGAACTGAAAACCAATTTTCGGATTCATACCTACAAGAACAGCCCCCCAAGAAACATCACAATTTCGGATAAGTCTCAAGAGCATGGCCATTCTGATCCTTCATCAGGACTTGCCGGGACTTGCGAAAACGAGGACTACGAAGACTATCCTCAGGACCAATCCTCGTCTTCCGTATCTGACGATCGTGCAAGTGAGACACCCGGCCAGTTCCGGCAGCAGAAAGTGGTTTCGGCGGCAGCCGCATCGCCTCTATCCTCAAGCCTCATGACTCCTTTGGATGAAACCCATGACCAAAGGTTCTATGACTCTGCAAAATCTGGTGCTCTGATAAATGATGAAATCCAGTCCTCGCCGGATTCATCGCCTTCCGGATCAAGAGGTCGCAGGCTCGTGACACCTGTCAGTGCATTGCATGGCAGATCGAAGTCAGGAGCAGTTCATCCAATTTCTTCTTTGACCGACGAAGCACAATACACAGGGATCCGCAATCATGGGACGTTTACACCTTCAGTAATCGTAGATCTAACAAAGGAAGACGGTGGTTCAGTATCAAATGTACCTACTACCACCACAAACAGTAATCTTAAGATAGCGATACACGGGAGCTCTGGTCGATCAGTCTCGGCGGGACCATCTTCACCTTCTTATGCAAACCGCGATCCAGTGACACCAGAGCGTCCTGGTCCTCCCAAGAGCTCAGCAAGTGCGCCAGCAGTCCGGAGTCGATTGTCCGATTCAACTATCACCAGCCGAAACCAAGATGTCCACCGATCTAGCTCCAACATATATGCAAAGCCAAATTGGGCCTCAGCAGACGAAGAATCTGACTGTATCCCGACCAGAGGGACGGTTGCAGCAACCTTAATCGGGTCAAGCCACACTCCCAAGAGCACCGGAATCGAGTTCCAGGACTCGCTCCCGCTCGGAAGCAAAGAAACTCTGGAATCAATCGCGCATTCAATTCTGGGGCTAGCAAAGCAACCCGCCAGGACCAAACCGAAGAGTGGAGAGCCTTACAAGTGCGGTTGGATCTACATATTCCGGATCCCGGATATGCCAGGTTACGTAAAGATAGGGAGGACGACGCAGCTGATTACGAAACGCAAGCGTCAGATCTCCAATTGCAAGCAGAAGCTTGAACTTGAGGTCGTGGACAAATCATGCTATCAAAAGATCTCCAATCACGAGCGAGTTGAGAAGCTCATTCATGAGGATCTGAAAAATGAGCGCTGTTTCTTCCGCTGTCCGTGTGCACGGACCCGGGACAATGAAGATAGCCATGGTAAGGATGGCTACACTGACCATGGCGAATGGTTCAAGATCGACGAGGAAGAAGCATCTCTAAGGGTGGAGAGGTGGCGCCAATGGATGCGCCAAGAACCGTATGACGGAGCCGGTGATATGAAATCAGATTTCCGACGGCGTGTAGATTATTGCGAGAAGCATATGAAGAATCTTCAGGAGGAGGAGGACGCCGAAGAGCGGTGGAAGACCTTCATGACGCCTTTTTGCATGACTGATTGATTGATCGAAGCTTTGCTCATTAGGCTACTGACGTGGATAACGCGGAACATCGGCAAGCCACTATACAAACACGACGTCGGTACCGGTAAGTTTCTCTGTTCGTCTTATAATGTCGGCCAGATCAGGATTCGAACTTCATGCAAGGATAACAAATATTTTCACCTTCGTCTTTACAAGGGCAAACAGATATTTTAATGTAATCATTCTTGGAAATGCTGTCCAAAAACAAAGCTGTACTACCGGCTGTTCCATAGACTCACAGTTCGCCATCCACTGCGCTCCCAGCCCGTAGCATGAATCACATTCATATGGCCAAGACAATGTCCTCGCAATTTTATCCAAAGTTTAGAAATACTTTGTTCTGCGCCATGTATATCTCGAAGGCACGCTCAATTTTCCAGATCTGAGCAAGTTCAGATTTGCTCTAGCAGCCAGAAAGGCTGCTAGCACTCCATTGGAATCCAGACCACACTCACCTAATTCTTCGTATACAATATCTCAGCAAATCTTCACAGGATCCTCCCCTCCCATTGCTTTTTAAGAGCCAGCACCGATGTCATAATATAACTATCAAACACGACTCAGCTGGCTTCCCGAACCACAACTTACAACTTCGAGTCACGCGACAAGCCGTGATCTACATCTCCATTCGTGAGCTATTCAGTGGATCTGTTCTTCAATGCAAGCTCGAACATCGTGATACCCCTGTACATTAACTATATCCGCAAACTCGAATATCGGCAATCAACCATAGTAAAGATCCGACACCCAACGAAGAATTCCGAGTCAACCAGCATCGCCTTTCACTCCCGCCATGCTTAACCCTCCCGTAACCGCACTGAAGAGCGTAGCCGGCCACATGCGACAGGGAGGGGTTTAAGATGCGCTGCAGGCAGCGCAGGTGTCTTTTTGAATGTTCGTCGCACGCGGTCCGGGTAATGGCGCGTACTCCAGCTTTGGATTTAGTTTCCTGGGCGGATGATGGAAAGGATGGTGGACTCAGCGCTGTAGAAGGGAGTCGGCGTCAGAGAAGAGGGAAATGTGCCCAATGAGCCCAACATTAGGTGTCGACGCGAAGACATGAAGCATTGCACCGGTATCATACAAATATTGACCTGCAACAAGAAAGATATCCCAAACTTAGCAAGCCGCTTCTCCTCATCCCTTCATAAGGCCTTGGGCGCCTTTCCAGGGTATAAGTACCTCGCTGGACTCACCTGTGTGACACGTGCGCCGCCACCGTGCTCTTTTCTGGGGTCTTTGTATTCTATATGGGTTCAGGAATCTTGCTCTTGGGCATTCTGATAGAGTGAGAGGGGGAGCTTTGATGGTTTGCTTTGTAAGGTTATGGGGACTGAGGCGAGTGATTTTGGGTCTTTGCGGTTCAGTGAAGATTATGCCGCTATGTTCAATAATCTCGCATCAAGAGCAAGCCTCGCTGACTATAGTGTTCTGTGACCATGTACTCGTTATGATCATCCCCTTGTATCATACAAATATATTGACCTGAAATTTCCCCACACCGACCATCGAAATCCCCTTTCTGCACCCAGGAAGTAAAGTCTAGAGATGGAGTGTACTGTACAGCTTTAATTGACCTACCAGGAATCTACCCACAAGAATAATCGAACTCCCTTTTGACACCGAGGAAGAAAATCCTAGAGATCACGTGTACTGCCCAAAAGAACCATCGAACTCCCTCTTTGCACCGAGGAAATGAAGTCTAGAAATAAGAATGAACGCCACAGCCCATGACACATCGTTACACGCAAAAGGCATCTCAAAGCGCAAAGGCAGCGCTCGACAAAGTCGCGAGCATGAACATGTATGGCGCCGCACTCGAATAGCAGTACCACGAAAGCATCACGATGCCCAAATAGTGCAGCACACAGAAAACGAAGAGCGTTTGCTTGTGCTTCCAAAAAGCGTCAGAGCGACTGGGAGATAGCCTCCCGTTGGGCTCCAGTCTCTTGTCCCACACCCATTGCTGGATCCGTGACAGCCGGGTGGCATTCGGCATGGTCAAGAAGGCCTCCCACCTTCTCCCCTCTTCGATCTCCGTCTCGAGTATCTGCGTGAAATCCTTGATGTCGTTCCGAATACGAGTCACTCTGTTCTTCCAGTGCTTGGTCAATTCGCCATCATCGCCGTACGGGCGGGATCTCATCCAATCCCTCCCGAGTTTCACAAGGCGCAGAGCGTGCTCTTTGTCGATTTCGAACCATTCGTCATGCTTCGACACTTTTCCATCAGCAGGGATATTCTTTTTACTCTTTGCTGTACAGTGACGGCATGCAAATTGGCGACGCTCGTTCCATAGCATAGCGTGGATGAGTATCTCGAGCCTTGTGTGGCATGGCACCCGTATAAAACAGTCTTCGGGCGCTTCAACAAGGTTTAGTGGGCATTCGCATTTCACCCATTGCTGTAGGCGTTCGTCTGGACCGTATCGGGTTCGCCCAATCTTCACATACTTCGGGTGTCGAGGGTTTTGAAGGATGTAGATGGATCCCCAGTCGTTGATTTTCTCGGGCTTTTGCTGATCGCTGATTTTGAAAGCTACCTTTAGCAGTTTGGCAAAGACTGCATGGGCAATCGACGATGATGATCGCTCTTTCTCGTGAACCCTGGTGAAGACCAATTGCTGTGGATTATCTGCAAGGGACGCCTCTACATCTGAAGCACCTCATAGATACTTTAGCTTTCCTTCTGTCTAAAGTAACGTAGTACTAGTACTTACCGGAATCGCCCCGAGTCTCTCCCAGATTGTTTATGTTCCGTACCGGATCGGCGCCTTGGCTTTTTGAGCGCCCGGCCCGAGAGCCCGGTGGAGCTTGCTCTGTCCTCTTATGTGTTGGGATAATGCCCGCGCTCACTGAGCGCTGATGCCCGCCATTACCACCTTCACATGTCGTAATCGCAGACCGCGTAGGGAACGGTGTGAGAGAGGATGTTGATGTCAGCGGCGATGACGTTGATGGTGATGGTAAGGAAGGGCACGACACTGTAGTCGGCAGCTCGCTGTCACTCCCGCTGTCTATAGAAATATCTGGATGCCCTGACGGGTCCACTTGTGGGAGCGGGCTACTACTGCCCGTACCACAAAGTGGTTCATCTGTGGATTGTGTACTGCCGGTACCGAAGCCTTTGAACGATGTACTGCCGGCACGTAAAAGTGGCTCGCGTTCGACTTGTGTACTGCGGGTACCAAAGCCTTTGGAAGGGGTACTGTCGGCACTAAAGAGTGATTTGCCTTTGACTTGTGTATTGCCGATACCAAAGAGTGACCCATCTTTGGCTTGTATACTGCTGGTACTAAAGAGTAATTTGCCTTTGACTTGTGTACTGCTGACACCAAAGAGTGATTCTCCTTTGACTTGTGTATTGCCGACACCAAAGAGTGATCCGCCTTTGGCTTGTGTACTGCTGGCATTGGCAAAGAGTGATCCTCCTTTGGCTTGTGTACTGTTGGCACCAAAGAGTGATCCGTCTTTGACTTGTGTACTGCTGGCACCAAAGAGTGATCCTTCTTTGGCTTGTGTACTGCCAGCATTGGCAAAGAGTGATCCTCCTTTGGCTTGTGTACTGCTGGCATCAAAGAGTGATCCGTCTTTGACTTGTGTACTGCTGGCACCAAAGAGTGATCCTTCTTTGACTTGTGTACTGCCAGCATTGGCAAAGAGTGATCCTCCTTTGACTTGTGTACTGCCAGCATTGGCAAAGAGTGATCCTCCTTTGGCTTGTGTACTGCTGGCACCAAAGAGTGATCCGTCTTTGACTTGTGTACTGCTGGCACCAAAGAGTGATCCTTCTTTGACTTGTGTATTGCCGGTATCAAAGAGCGATTCGTCTTCGACTTGCGTACTATCGGCACCAAAAAGAGGTTTGCCTTCGAATGCTGCACTGCCGGTACCGAGAAATGTTTTGCCTTCGAGGAATGGACTGCCAGTACCAAAAAATGGTATGCCTTTAAATTGCGTACTAGCCGGGAAAGCTGAGTGATTATAAGCCGCCTCAGGAGGTAACACCACCCTTGGCTTTGGACGAGGGCGCTGCCCTTTCGTCAGTGTAGCCATATATCGGTTTAGTTCTGGCCCTCAAGAATTGGAGACGGAATACTCGAAAGACCCTTTAAGAGCTCTCTGAAAGCCTAGTATCGCTCGACGAGAGTGCTCGGCCCCAGTTATTTGAAGGCGCGCACAAGTGAAAAGGAAAGAGGTTGTTCAATGTGAGATAGTTTCAGAACGTATTATAGAGTATTCCTAGCATGTGAGTGGACCATTATATACCTTCGAAGCACATGGTGCGGACTGGGTGCAGACTAGGTGCGAATTAGAGGTCAGCCTTGCCGTCAAGAAAGCACAGCCCCAAGAGATCGAGGCAGACCACAACAGGTTACCACATCTCCGGGACTTCGAAATCAGTCTAGAACAAGTAGCGGTTTCGAAAGAAGAGCATCGGGCCTAAAGAGTGTAGTTGAGCGTGACTACCATAAAGCATCTGCATTTAAGTTTTATATTAGGCGGAGAGTGTGAGAACAATCAACCATAATTCCTTGAGAGAATCAAGTGGGATTACTGGGATGGGCCAAGGGCCCAAGCGTCCTGCGGTGTCGGCGAGGACCACCTCTCATGGTTGCTGCTATCATGTGAGGCAGTGCCACAAGGGGAAAGCGTCATTGGTGTGAGCGTTACAGCTAACCGTAGGGTAGTGCAGATAATATTTTCCTGCATGAAGTAGTACCCAATTCGCCAAGTAAGAAGTCCTCAATAGGGAGCATTGAAAATCTTCGAGATTTCGACTCGAGATTCAGAACCAGTGGTGGTCTGAAACCGTGGTGGCATTGCACATCTTGGAGTACGAAAAAACGAATGATTCAAGCCACAAATGATAGGTGTCTCAAAAGGCTTTGTTCGCCCGCCCAGAATAATAGGTTTTGACGCGATCCTAAAGGGAATGCTAAACATTAATCGTTCAATAACAAGCTTGGAGAATCGAATACGTGACTTTCGCCGCTCGGCTCTGGGGCTTGGGGGTCAGTCAAGACCTCATCTGACGGGAAAAATTGCGGCCAATCGATGTTGCGTGTTAGTCCTGTCGCGTCTGATCTTCAGATCAAAGCAGCGGGCGCAAGTGGCCTCGAAGATCCTGGTGTCCAGGCTTTGGCCATTCTGTAGACAATCGTAATAAGTAATTGGATAGGCTACCATGGTCCGCTTGGGGAAGGCAGCTCGACGCCCGGGCGCGGTTCGTGGCATTCGATGCTTATCGGGGCTGGTGGCTTGTGGGGGCCAGGCTGGCGGCTAATGATTGGCCCTAACAGGCCCATACTGTACCCCCGTACAGCATTTGTGCTCGGATAATTTTGCCAAATCAGCTACCAACATCTGCAGCTCTCTGCATTGAATCACATCTGCATGCAGCATTCTCTTGATATAGCAGTCTTGACGTCGACGCCAGCTGCAACTAGCGACCTGAAACGAGGCGAAGCTTATAGATATTCGTACGTGGTTTCACATGAGTGGAAGTCCTCGGTCCCTGAAACTGAACGTACGAATGCTGCGTGACTTCGGAGCCCCAAAGTAGTACTGAAAGCAGACAGTAGAGCCAATGCTTCCAGGAGGCGGTGTCGATGCCAAAGTACTCCTACCTCCGTTCAGTGGAGCCAGACGCCATTTGTAGTCTGTAGTATGTTGCGACAATGAATCATGAAGACATATGTATCCGAGGAACAGCTGTTACGGTCGTAGTACATTCTGCTGACAGTACAGTAGGCCCGCAACGGAGCAGTTGTTGCTTCTTGCTGCCGCTTCGAACCATTGCCCGCGAGGAAGACACCCACAAGCCGACCTCGTGTTTAGCAGCTTCCATCAGCGGTAGTCTTGTTCGAGCATACCAAGATCGTGTCCCACTCTCCAATCGGTGGCTATAAGCCCGTGGTAGTGGGGTTTCATACCATTTTCTGCTGCAGGATCAAAAGATCGGACGAAAAAAAGGGCCGTACCTCGACGAATCAACAAATGGAAACCTCTGTTAAGCTTAGTGTACGATAAGCGAGCGGCGATCTAGATTGGTTTTATGCAGGGTCTGCGGGCGCTAAACTTGATCTTCTTTAGGTTGGGAGCTCGGTCCATCGTTTTGTCAAATGTGTTTTCATGTCATTCCATCTAAGATTTTAAGGAAGAAGTCCTCGGATTACAAAGTGAGGGTGCTAGAGAGGGCGCTTTGCGTCTCAATGGTTGTGCTTCAGGCCAATGCACGAAGAAAATAGACGGACTGTGTTGATAAGACACGCCATCAGATCTAATATGGTACAAGCAAGTAACGTTCTGACATCTCAGTCTATGCAAGGCAGGGAATGCATCTTGGTCGTCTTTAAGCCGTGCCCTGCTGCCCCTTTCCTCAGACTCGCTCGAAGAAGTAGACATATGCGAACTTCTTCATTGCATCCACATCACCCTCTGCCTTAACCACTTTCTCGTCGTTGAAGAGCACCCAAGACTCGCCCTCATTGGGAATCTGTTTGCGTATGAACGCAACGTAATGCCTACCACAGCCTATCAGCACGTTCCCATTGAAGTACTGCTTAGAACCACACCACTTACCCAGCATGAATCGACGCCCCTTTATGGCAAGCGATACTCTGCAAGCGAAAAGTTGCAGGCAGATCCACATTGCCAGCCAATGGCTTATTCCCCGCCTCTGTCGCCTCTGCCGAAGCACCAGCAAGCTCGTCCTCTCCGAAGTCTCCTTGGTCGTCAGGATGGCTGAAGACCCAATCAACCGCTCTCTCCACGTCTCCTTTAGTTTCCTTTAGAGCTTTACGAGCCTGAGGCGCGCCGATGCCCATAGCCTCCATCATTGAGATGGCCTCCGGGTCTACTCCAGCTGTAGCGCCGCCTTCATGCGCTTTACCAAGACTTAAAGGCAAGTCGATGTCTGGGTCCTCCATGTGTGCGAAGAGCCAGTTCATAGCGGAGTCGGCATCGGTATTGCCTGTAGCATGAAGCGCCTTCTCGCAACGCACACGCGGAAACCCCATCCCCTCCAGCTGGCTCAAGGCCCCTTCGTCGGGTGTGAATTGAGGCGCAGCAGCGGCGACATCTTCAGGGAGCTGTTCTTCGCCGTTCTGCGGTCCCTTCGACTCGTAGGCATCTAATTGGAATTGTTCGTCGCCAACGACAACAGGGACATCGAGCTTTTGCGGTACCCAGTTGACCAGTGCAAACCGTCGAGCATTGACGGCGAGGAATTTGGGAAATGTCTTGAAAAGTGATCGTTTGGAGAAGCCAGCCTTACTGCCACATGACGCACATGTCAATTCAACGATCTCTGTGGCAGTGAAACTATCAAGGCACTCTTTGAATGTGACAGATTCGTACTCATCCTTCGGCTTCTCGCCTTCTTTCATGGCCCCCGTGGCTGTTGGTATCGGACGTATGGGTACAGGTATCGAGATGTTGTCCTGTTCGTCGGTGCGATAACGGACCTTCTTGCAAGAGAGACACTGTAATCGTTGCTCCATGACAAAGCGAAAAGACTGTACGGGATCTTGGAGAGAGCTAGGGCGCTGTGAACGGCTGATGAGTTTGAAGAGGTGAAGGAGGAGCTCAAAAGCATCTTGCTGACGCATAGTGGAGAACTCTTCATGGCCGCGTCCCATCAAATGTTTGAACATGGCTGGTGCGAGTCCCTTTTGGTGAGGTATCTCAGGGGAATACTCGGAAGCAACGACATCGGTTCCTGGTATCGAATAGCGGCCTGATAGAATACCGTCCGCAAGCTTTCGAAGCTGGGTCTCAAGGTCTTCTGCTGGATTAGGCGTGTCTGGGGGAGATGTCTGTGTGTGGTAGTAGCGCTGTTGGAAGTCTGGCATGGAAAAGAGACATTGCAAGATGCTGGCCATATAACAGCTATTGCCCAGATTCTTCAGTCCTGTAAAGCCTTCTCCGAACAAAGGCTTCATTTCTTTGCCGTCCTCAGTAGTCATCGAGAACTCCCATTTAAGGTTTTGCTCGATCTGCATCTCTGTGAGACTCTTCTCGGTCTTTTCCCGCTCGGCGATGTTGATGCCCCAGTGCGCCAGATGACTTGAAACTTCCGGATCCGTGCGCTCTTCATTGCAAGCGTAACAGTAGATGTCCGCTGTGCCCTCGGGGGTAATGGAGCCGAGCTTGACTGCTACTGCGTGGGACGTAAGTTGTGTATGCTTCAAACCGTGGCTATTGCCACCGGATCCGCCGAACTGTGCTCGACCACAACCTAGATTCCCACATTGAAGACATAGCCAAAGATTTTCCTTCAGGTTACACATCGAGCAATGCCCAAGATCTAGTACATCAGCTCACTTGTATAGATATGGGTCTCGCTGAAGAATTACCTTGAGACTCGATCTTGCGGTTCGGCTCTTGTTCCAAACAAAGCGTATGCTCGCATGGTGTCATTTCCTGTTCCCATGCTTGCACTTCAGCCTGTTTGGCGAAAGTATTTGCTTTCAGCACACTGTCTACGATTCCTGGAAGCTTTCCGGCAGCTGGATCAACATCATCAACCCCGCAAACGAAGCATTTGATGCGCGTCCGAGTGTCATAGCGATCTGATTCGGTCTCTGCTGCTATTGCTAGCTTTGATATCTTTTGTGGTGGTTCATCTCGCTAGACAACAAGGTGATCAGCGTTGCAGGAGATCGAAATCGCCTTAGGAGCCCACAACACGGCTGAAGATTGGGAATCACCCACATTGACTTTCTTCCTAACTCTTTGAATATTGAGCACAAGAGGGTGCTCTGTCTTGTGATAATGCAATTCCGAATGATGTCGTTCAGTGCAGCAACCTCCGTTGAAACAGTAAAGGCACACATCGAGCCCAGCAGCGTCATCCTTCAGCATTGTCAGCAATGGGGACTATGGACGGGACATTGTGTATGCTCAAACTTACTATAGAGTCAAAACATTGTGTACAGTCTTCTCGGTACACGGACTGTGTGGCGGTCGGTGGACGAAGATCTGAGGATTGACGTTAGCCGTACGCCGTACAATAGTGCGGATTGCCCTGATCAGTACCAGCATCGTTGATGTGCTTGCAAGCCATACTGGTCTACAGCGGTATGTGTGAAGCCCAACAGACTCGGGTGGCGTTGTTGGTAGCAGGGTGGAGGGAAGGTGGAAGGACCTCTTGAGAGATCAGACATACCTGAAGATTACAGTACACTTAATCACAGTCACATTGTAATGCAAGCGTGTGTCATAGCGGGAGATGACAGGGCAATAACCGAAGTCGACTTTTTGGACATACATGTGGATTCATGACCTCACATCAAATTCATGGATGTGTGAAGTCACGTCGATCTGCGAATATAAGATATGATAATGGATTGAGTCTACTTTCTGTCATTTCAAAGCCCCAGAGCATCATATTTGATGACTCGTGTCATATAGCTACTGCTAATGCGACTTGAGCCACTGGAGCATCTGTTCGAAAGCCGAACTCTGTGCCTCCTTGATCTTCGGATCTTCGTATTCTCCTACGACAGCAAAACCTGCGCTGGTCGTTAGTACCAACGAATTCATGATAATGACGTTACTTCATATACCATGGGGAACTCCAGGGTATACGTGGATCTCATGCTCGACGTGGCTTTCTTCGAGGAATTTATGACCCTCTGTCCGGACATGGTCTGGGAAAAGCTGGTCATTCTCTACACGGACGGTGAGCATTGTGCCTGGCACAAAGGAGACTCGAAGGGCAAATACCCGTGCAGGCCATTGAGACGGGAGCCTTCAGACTCTCGATGTCCTCTTTAGTAATCAATGTCCCTAGATCCTGTAAGCGACCTGCCCTATCAGAGAACCCGAGACTTTGATACCATGAGCGATAGCGCCGGCCTTAATTTGAGGCCCTGATTTGGCCATGCCTTGTTCCTCATCTTTGATAGCTTGACCGTGGGCCACGGTATCCGGCAACTCAGAGCCAAGAAGAAGTACATACTTCCCACCGAAGCAATAGCCTACAGCATATATGCCACCGCCATTGGCGACCGCATCAGCAAATTCTTCTTTCGCTCCTTCTATCACCTTCTGTATAACAGGTAGGACCTTTTCTTGAGTCTGCCGTGCCAGCCACATATCCAACATGAAAGACTTTGCCGTCTCGGCCACACCCAGCTTAACCTTGTCCAACAGAGACGAAGTTGCTTCAGGATCGCTGTTCGGACCTGTGGTCGTATTGGGCGCTGGATCACCGTGAAATCTTACCCACCGCCTGCCGTTAGAGGAGGTACTCTCAAGCTCAGATGTTCCGCTTTACGCACTGATCGGGCATAACCACCAGAAATCCTTCGCCCGCATATTGGTCAGCTTGTAGCTGATTGTTCTTCGAGTGGACACCAGTCCCGCTACTCAAGAAAAGTAGGAGCTTTGAGGGAAGGTGTGGATAGTCGCTCGGTTTTGTGATGTAGACCTTGATAAGTGATAGTCAGCGGAAGAAATATGTTGGGATACTGAAGTCTCCATACCTCAACGTCTGCGATCTTTGATATCTCCTATGTCTCAGGTGTAAGCCTTGCGCTTGGAATTGTGCATGCAATCATCGAACCCACGCCACTCGGTTCACCAGCAGCTTGAAGCTCGTCTCAGTCTGGTCCGGTAGTGAAGAAGACGGAGAGCTCACGAGACGGCCGATCAGTCAAACAATGCTCCTGAACAATCTTTAGTGGTAGTGGTTGTTCAACCATAGTCACCGTAAACTTGCCCCCAGTGTCGGTCCTTCTTGGGCTGGCGTATCCCCTGGAAAGACACTCTTCTCCTGGGCATCGCTTTCTGGAGCTTTCGTAGCAACGTCCTCGTCCGCCATGGTCAAGCTTGTCAATTGCAAGCCTCTTCGCTAGTCTGGTGTGGTAAAGTACTCTAGTAAGTTGGAGGGGAATGCAAGGGACGTCGGATTATTTGGCGGCAGTTCGAACCCTAGCCGAACCCCGCCCTGCTGGGTACCTTAGTGGGGCAAAACGCGGCTCTACACGCTCGACGCGTTAATCTCCGATTTTGCTGTATTTAGCTATGAACTCTACCATCAGACGCACCAAACCCGTACCGCTCTGCCAACATTCCGCCCCAAAACCCCTTTTGACTACAAAATGACGGCTAATGCAGCTGCACAAGTCAATCAGGGTTCTTTGAAGTAAGTACTAGACCAACGTTGCCGTACGGCCAATACTCATGCGTTTCAAGTGCCATCTTCAATTCCGGCGATGACCCAAACAGCGCTGTCTCACAGCCTGTATTACAATGCGTCCAAGTCAAGCCTCTTGCTGGCCAACAGGGTGCGCCAGAGCGTTATCGAGTGGTCTTCAGCGATATTCTGAATTTCGTCCAAAGCATGCTGGCAACCCGTACGCGTTTCTCCTCCTCAACGGCCGCTTGAGAGTCTTCAAGACGTCCTCTGACAGTACTTAGAGGCAAACCATGTCGTAAATGAGGGAAAGCTAATCAAGGGCTGCTTTGTGCGTCTAAAATCCTTCCAAGCAAACCAGGTCAAGGGAAAGAGGCAAGTCTGCTCCGGGCCTCAATAGCATCGATATTGACTTCGAGGAAAGAATTATCATTGTTCTCGATCTTGAAGTTTTAGAAGAGCTAGGATCCTGCGAGAAGATAGGCGAGCCTAAAGCCTTGGAGTCCAAGCCCGAAGATGGCCAACCACAAGCGTCAACGACCATGAGCACGAATGGCTTCTACGGAAACAAGCCCCAAGCACAACAGCAGCAGCAGCAGCAGTCGTTGCCATCGAGGACTCACGCCAGTTCGAGCGCTCACGCTAATATTTACCCAATAGAAGCCCTCTCACCGTATGCTCACAAATGGACCATCAAGGCACGTTGTACCAACAAGTCAGATATCAAGACTTGGCATAACAAAAACGGAGAAGGAAAGCTATTCAGCGTCAATCTTCTAGACGAGAGTGGGGAGATTCGTGGCACAGGTTTCAACGATCAGTGCGACGCTCTATACGAGCTTTTCCATGAAGGTGGAGTGTACTACGTCACAAGCCCCTGCCGTGTACAGCTAGCAAAGAAGCAATTCACGAACCTGAATAATGACTACGAGCTCACCTTCGAACGGGATACACTTGTCGAGAAGGTTCGTGTAGGCTTGTGTGTGTGCAGCTGCTGGTAGCTAATTAAGCATATAGGCCGAGGAGCAAGACGGTGTACCTCAGGTGCGATTCAATTTCACAACTATCGGAGATCTCCAGACGGTTGAGAAAGACACCACCATCGACACAATCGGTATCCTTAAGGAAATCACAGAGACATCTCAGATTACTTCCAAGACAACCAGCAAACCATATGACAAGCGAGAGCTGACCCTTGTGGACAATACTGGCTACTCGGTGCGCTTAACCATCTGGGGCAACACAGCAACTACCTTCGATGTCGCGGCCGAATCAGTAGTGGCGTTCAAGGGCGTGAAAGTCTCCGATTTTGGTGGCCGAAGCTTGAGTCTACTGAGTTCTGGTTCGATGACTATCGATCCGGATATTGATGAAGCACACAAACTCAAAGGCTGGTATGTTGCTCAAGGAAAGAATGACAAGTTTGCATCGCACGCCGAGATGGGTGGTTCCATGTCTGCCGCTGGCGGCCGTGGCGATCCACTGAAGACCATCCTTCAGGTGAAGGAAGAAAACCTGGGCATGTCAGAAGAGACCGATTACTTTACCATGAAGGCCACAATAATCTACGTCAAGCAAGACAACTTCTCTTATCCGGCTTGCCTTTCGGAAACTTGCAACAAGAAGGTATTTGAGAACGTGCCTGGAGAGTGGCGATGTGAGAGATGTGACAAGAATCACCCGAAACCTGAGCATCGATACATCATGTCCATCAACGTCAGCGATCACACTGGTCAAATATGGCTCAGCTGTTTCGACGACGTCGGGCAAATGATCATGGGCAAGAAAGCTGACCAGGTTATGGAGCTTGTTGACAGCGGCGATACAGCCGCGAAAGACAACCTTTTCCAAAACGCCAACTGTCAGATGTGGATCTTCAAATGCCGGGCCAAGATGGACAATTTCCAGGACCAGCAGAGGTCAGTATATCCGTGCGTCGTAAAAGCTACAAGGCTAATCATAGCTCCAGGGTGCGCTACCAGGTATCGAGCGCAGCTCCGCTCAATTACTCGAACGAGTGTTCAAAGCTAGCGGATTTGATCAAGCTTTACAGCATAGCTTAAAGAGACGAACTGTCGTTGACAAGCTATTAACAAGTTCTTACTCCCTGATTGAACAGAAGATGAATAGTTAGCCGGTCTCGGTACTGTGTGTCCGGCGTTGTCAGTACCACTTACGCATTATGCAGATACCACTGATGTGAATAGCTAGCGAAAATGCCATGAAACGATCAATTTTTCGCGCCACGAGCGCTCACGTACATGGAGTTCCTTCTGGCTAGGATCTGTCTTTGATGCATCACGGTGTCACCGGCGCCTTGCGCAGCCAGCTTAAACTATTTCGAAACAAATCTGACCCGTTATAACTCTCATCTCGATGTTCGATTTTTGGCAGTACATCCTGCTGCAAGGTAGACCTACTCTAAGCATGGTCTGTACTCTTGCTTACATTACATGTAAGCCATGTCCGGGTGCTGCGGCCTCGGCAATAATCGTTCCGCTCAGTGAGATCACACAATCCATTACCTCAGAAGTATTACTTCCCTGCCCCATTGCAGATTTGTAATCGATCTCCTCCTCAACAATTGTTACATGTGGATCCTTTCGCTACTACTGTGACCTTCTAACGAGCTTCTGCACTTCTTTCAATCTATGTAGTCCGCCCCTCAAGCCCTCAGTAGCATTGACGGGCGACAATCCTCTGTCCATTCTCTACTATTCTACGAATTCATCACAGGATCATACGAAAATCCCTTTTTGTTAGCATTCGTCAATTTCGAAATTCGCCACCAAGTCCCGCAACATGGGTGAAACAATGCGAGCAGTCGGTAAGCCCCCAAAATCTACCATCCCCGTAGCTGTTGATGTTACAACCTTACTAATTATGCCTAGACATCAAAGAGAGCAAGGGCCCGGCTCCTGCCTCCGCTCTATTTATCAACAACCAAACTCCCAAACCTCAACCAAAAGCCACAGATGCCATCGTCAAAGTCAAGGCGTTTGGCTTGAATCGTATGGACCTTCTGCAGCGGATGGGGATGTACCCTGTTCCATCCCATGCGCCGAAGACGCTGGGCGTGGAGTTCTCGGGGATCATTGAGAGCTTTGGCAGTGACGCCGAGAAAGGCTTTAAGGTTGGGGATGAGGTTTTTGGATTGGCTTATGGAGGTATGTAGTTACTGATTATCTTACTGAAGAGCATGACTTGCTGCAAGGCTGTTTGAGCAATGAAGTATCATAGCGAATTTTTGGGCTGCCAGTACAGCAACGGCCGGCATGATCCCCATCAGAAGTCCTTCGGTCACAACTATCGTTGCTAAAATGGGAATGGGAGAGACAAAGACTTGCTGACCTTATACGTAGGCGCATACGCCGAGCACATAGCTGTATCAACTCACATGCTTCTTCACAAGCCTGAACATCTGTCTTGGGAAGAAGCAGCGGGTATTCCGGAAGTATATAGGCCTCCGCGTGAATTTTCGCGCCCTCAATTCCTATTCTGATATCTCCGTACTGACTAAACTTTAGGCGTGGATAACGGCGACGCAAGCGCTCTATCTGATCGGCGAATTTGCTCCTGGCAAATCGATCCTCTGGCACGCTGGCGCCTCAGCCGTTTCCATAGCAGGTATCCAACTCTCGAAAGGTGATAAGGCTTCAGCTATCTACGTAACAGCTGGGTCTCAAGAGAAGATTGACTTTTGCACGAAGGAACTCGGTGCAACTGCTGGCTTCAATTACCATACCCAAGACTGGTCGAAGGAGATCCTGAAAGCGACCGACGGTAAGGGCGTTGACATCATCATCGACTTCGTCGGCGCGTCTTATTTCCAAGGCAATCTGAACGCAGCGGGTAGAGATTGCCGCATCGTACATTTGGGTGCTATGGGTGGTGTCAAGCTACATGATGGTGTGGACATCAGTCCATTCATCATGAAACGAGTCAGGTTTGAGGGAAGCGGTCTGAGATCAAGGGATGAAGATTACCAAGGGAGATTACGCAATCAATTGGAGGAACATGCGATGCCCAAATTTCAGGATGGCAGCTTCAGAATCTTTGTGGAGAAGGTCTTCGACTGGGAGGATATTGTCCAAGCACATGAGCTTATGGAAAGCAACAAGACTAAGGGGAAGATCATCTGTAGGATCGCATGAGACAAGCCAATTCACATTTTTGATTAATTGTGAAGTGCTGCTGTCATTGCGGCAATCAAGTTCGATCAGAGACAGAAAGTAAAGTGGTTCGGCGTCTCTCTCGAGGTACAATCGCGTGACTGCCAAGAGCTTTGCCGCTAAGGTATTAGGCTAGTGGAAAGCTCCTGTTCATAGCTGAACGGCTTACACCTTTCCAAACGCTCCAACATCAGACTTTCACCAGACCACAATACCTGTGGACGTTCCAAGACACATACATTGCATTGAATACAAGCACTCGATATGTCTCGTGGTGGCCAAACGCTCTACGTGACTGGCTTCGGCCACGGCACACGCGCCCGAGACCTTGCCTACGAATTCGAACGGTATGTCCAAGACCGACGATGATACGAATCGTCCTACTACTCGAGACCCTCCGTCCTCCTCTTCGCCATCAAGACGTTGCTCAAGTCGAATCTTGACCCTCCCCTCTCTCTCCCTCCCTCGATCCGTTCCTCGATCGACCGCCCAACACCTACCTACATCCTTCTGACCCTCACTGTCAACTTCATCGAGCGCCGAAGAACGTCTCACGTCGTTGTTATCCTCCCTCCACCTCCTCCACCTCCTCCTCAAGCTCTCCGTCTCTCCGCACCGCGTTCACAGTCTAACATTGCTGTCTTAAAGTTATGGACGCCTCGTGCGCTGCGACATCCCAGCTCCGAGGAGCGCTTCAAGCAGACTGTAAGTTTGGACTGGCAAGATTTTGACATTTACTGACTTGACATAGCTTTGCTTTTGTGGAATATGAGAGTCGCCGTGATGCGGATGACGCCTATCACGAGATGCACAACAAGCGTATTGGTCGCGACGACCTGCTGAAGATTGAAGTACCGATACCTGCTGGGCAAGCTAGAATGCATTACTTGGCTGATCTGAATCCTAGTGGGCCCGTACGCCACCTTCAGCATCCTGGCGCTTTGATTCTGGTTCTGGTCGTGACGCTGGTCCAGGTGGCCGACGAGAGCGATCTCCACGTCGCGGACGTACACCAACTCCTCCCCGTCGAAGCCGCGGTGATCACTCTCCGCGTAAAGACAACCGTCGTGAGCGCGACTACGATAGACGGGACCGTGACCGCTCTCGAAGCCCCGATGACCGCGACCGGGAGATGAAGGATGTTCGTGACCGTCGTGAGGACGATGATCGCGACGACGATCGCAACGGAGACGACCGCAAAGGTATTTCCACCAAGTTCAGCCGATTGAATATCTCTTCTAATGGAGCCGAAGTCGACGTTGGATCCCCAATCCCGGCCCACGACGAGCTCGATACCGCCGAGTAAGAGAGCTACCAAGGGAACCCACCCGGCTACTGCAAGTCCTTCTCAGGGATGCTTTCCAGTCTTGTCTAAGCGGACTGCTCGGGTGACTTCAGTGGTGGATCTCACGGCGGGCTTTATGCTGGGGCAAGATTTTAGATGGGTCAGGTAGTGGTCTCTTTCCTTTGTCATCTGCTATTGCCTGCACGGATGGCACAATTGGCGCTTGGTATGATGTGCCTAAAACACTCTCTGTTGACAATAGTTCCCTCCCTCCACCGAGTCGATACCTCCTCGTACGGCGGTCAATCCTCCTAGCATATGTACGACACCCTTAGAATTCTTCCTTTCCCCCCCTTCGTACTCACCTTCGCCGCGTTCGACAACCGCCTCCTTCCTCGTCTCTCCTTATCGCGATCTCTTCGCTCACGCCGCAGCTCACCGCGTCTACCGGCTTCTTTCCTTCCTCTACCGACATTCTCCAACCTCCCCACCTCGATCCCCTCCCCGCCTCGATCCTCTCCCCACCTCGATTCCCTCTTCGCCGTTCCATTCTTTCGATGACCTTCCCTCCATAACATACAGCGTGTAAAAGATCTGGCGGCAAGACAATCTAATTAATGTGGCAAACCAATCATGAGGTAAGTCATCTATTCCCATCAAATTCAAGAGCCATGAGTTCCACGCAACCGCGCAGTCGATAAAGGTAGGGTAGTTTAGCCGATAAAACAGATAGTAAGCCCTCCTGCCCCCATCTTCAGTCACTGCCTCCTCGTACGACCTTTCCCTTCCTCCACTTCACTTTTTTTGCCACCTTTCCAACCCTTTCCCCCATCAAATCTAATCTCTCATTTTACTCCTCTCCACACGTCCCAAAACCATCCCCTTCCATCAACACTAGACCCATTCTATCCCAACTTCCCGCCAGAACGGGTACACTCCGTCTTAGCTACAAGCCTTTAACAGCCATCAACCCCCCTTGTTCCTCCTTTTCTAAGATCGGTGTGTGGGTGCTGTCTCAGAACACACCATATCCTCGAACAAATCGCTTCTCTAGCTATGAGTCGATATATTCACCATCACTCCGTCAAGGATGCCAAGGAGAAAGCGTTCCAGGGGAAGTGTTACCCCCCCCCACCAGCGTAAGCGATGAAGGAAATCTTGTGAGCGAAAGGGCTCGCGGTATTTTAGTTGCTGCCTTGTAGATATGCGAGCTTGGGCTTCGGGCGGTGCCGGAAAGGTTACGGCGTTGAAACGCTGAGGGGTGGATGGCATATGCAAGTTCGGGGAGGAGTGAGTGGTCTTCACTGTGAGATATATTGCCCGAGGTCTACTGCTTTGCATGAAGTGATTGCCGGCAGTGGACATCAAACTATTACATCATCTGATTGCATCCATCAAGATATCGCTTCCAGCTGTCAGCTACCTCAGATGCAGAAAGTCTTCCCCTCTCCACGAGCGCCGTCCGTGCATTCCGCACCCGCAGTCGTCACACCTCTAGCGTTAATTATCAGAAATATTAGGATCCATTATTGCAGCCGGGGCTTTCCTCTCTCGCCCTTTGTCCTGGCTGCGCATCTGCGATATGCTGCACGATGTCGATGTCCTACGGCCTTAATCGTCGTCAGTGGACATCGAATTGTTTTATCGTTTGGTTGGAACCATCGAGATTTTGCTTCTAGCTGTCCGCTACCCCTGGCTGATAGAGAATGCAGGGGGGCCGTCTGCGTTGCCCACAGTCGCTGTCTGTGCTTCCGCGCCCGTAGTCGCCACATCGTCTGCGCCAGCCATGGGAGTGTCGAGATTTGTTACCGCAGCAGCGGGTTCCTGTCTTGCCCTCTGCCCTCCTTACTGCACAGTCCCTTCTGCATGGGGGAGCTCCTCCACCAGCGTCTCCGCCCTACGATCGCTCGTATGTGATGACCTGCCGTTCTCCTCAACAGTCCCACCTCCCCGTCCACCTCTCCCTCCTCTCGCCCCTCCCCTCGTCCGTCCCCGTCCCCTTTGCCCCGTGCTCGCTCTCATCCCTGCACTTCCCCTCCACTGCCTACTCACCTCCCCCACTCCCTCCCCCTCCTCAACCAACGCCACCCGCTTCTTCTCCTCCCGCTTCTTCGCCTTCTCTTTAGCCTTCTTCTGCGCGCGCCACCCCGTGCCCTGCGGCTTGGCCGCGTGCAGCGTCACGGTGTCGGTCTCGCCGCGGGCGCGCTTGGCGTGGATGAGGGCTGTGAGGAAGGAGGCTTGGGTGGTGCGGTTGTGGGAGGCGTGGGAGGGGAGGGTGATTAAGGGGAGGGGTGGTGGTGGTGGGGAGGGGCGTGGGGGTTCGGTGGTGGGTGGAGGGGGGGGTGCTGGGGATGTGGTTGGTGTGATGACGGGTTGAGGGGCTGATGGAGGCGGTGGGGGAAGAGGTGTTGGTGAAGAGGCCGATGGGGGTATAGTGCTTGCGGGGTCGAGGAGCGGGAGGGGGATATTTATTGATGGTGCATCCGTAGGTTGCGGGTCTGCTGTTGTGTATGGCTGTCCATGGGCAGGCGCTGGGGCTGAAGGCTGGCGGTCAGCAGTGCTTCCTCTTGCGGCTGCTGGCGGGGAAACGATTCCCAAAGCTGGTGCTGGCGAGGGCAGACGCTCTTGCAGGTTTGTCGGCCGTGACGATGCTGGTTCTGTACCAGGGATCCTCGTCCCGTCAGCCAGCAAATCCTCCTTTCGACCCCTCTTTTCCTGCTCATGCGGTATTAGCTTTACGGGCTTCGCAACTAGGCGCAGTCTCGACCAGGCAAGGATCGGCGATGATTCCTTCCCACTGGCTGGCGCTGCCCCTGAAGCTTGGTCCGGAGATGCGGCGAGTAAGACATCTGTGCCCAAGGGTTCGGTCCAGGTACAGCTGTAGATGGCGCCTTGGTAGGATATGAGCGGGTTGTCGCTATGGAGGTCGAGGATCTGGATACGATCTGGACCTTCATTGGGGGTTGGACTTGGTGGTTGTTCTGGAGCTGGAGAGGTTGGTTGATCCAATGGTGGTTCGGGGGCTGGGGCTGTGACTTCGACATTGTCGATTGTGATGGGGTGTGGGGGCCTATCGTTGGCTGGAATACCGGTCTTGGTCTTGTGCTTTAGTCTTCGCTTGCTGGGGTGGTGCAGGGTAGCGTTGGAGTGCGAGGAGAGGTCGAGTGTTACGTAGAAGGACTGAAGTTTTTAGTGTGTTATATAGAGGCACAAGGCTAGGGCGATATTACTTCTGTTTCTGTAGTAGAGTACTCGTATTCCCATTCTGAGTCGGAGTCTGAGACCTCAGCATAGGGTCGTTTCGTAGATGGTGTTGATTGTTCGCCCATCTTGGAAAGAGAGTTGCCTTTAGGTTATTCTGGATTGGAGGTTGCCAAGACCGGATTTGTGAGTGTACAAGTTGAGATGCTGCTACGAGAGCACTTGTAGGCAGCGTTAGGTACGAGTAACGGTGGAAAACTTCAAACGGATGGATAATCTGGGTTTTCTGGACTGGTCTTGAATGTAGACAAATTTATGCAAACGAGAAGTTGGAGGATTTTGAGGTAACAAGCTCTCCACAACGGCTCATCATCAACACAGAGAAATGGGACATAAGAATCAAGATACCACTCACCTTGATATTCCACCCGCCAGACTAAGCATTAAACCATTCACTCCAAAACATCGTATCTACTCAGACAGAGAGAACGCAAGACCACCATCCTGCTCAGGGTCTTCCGACTACTTGGAGTAAGCTTTCCCTAGCGCCACTCGGCTATCTTATCGGCCCGCAAGCTTATCTCCATAGGGGCTGGGCTGACGTGGCCGTCGGCGACCGGGTCCGTCGATTATCTGTCTGTTCGAGGCGCCCGAAGCTGCGCTTACAATCCTGCGGGTCAGATTGTTCAGTACAATATTTGACGTTACCCAGAGGTCGTCCTCTTTTATATTTTCATCTCTTGAGAAGCTGGCTTCCGGCGACTTCGCTCCATAAACATTCACCAAGCTTAGTACTCATTTCGGACTTTAGATACCCTTTTCGCTCACTATGCTTTCGTATCCGTGTTGAAATTGTAATTGGGTCCTGGCTCTCATTGCAGCTTGAGAAGTGTGTAATATGCCGTCCAGTCTGCTGCAGGGTCACGAGTTCAAGAGCAGTGCTGACAATTGAACCTAGAAGCCTGCCTTGGAATCTCTCGGATTTCCAACACTTCTCGAAAGCTTGCTCTCGTCATGTCTGTTCAAGCTTACGGCGGCGCCCAGTCGCCGTTGCTGACTGAACTTTTGCCTCCCGTTTCTGTCCCTCCGCCTCCGTTCGCCCCGTTCTCCGGCTCCTCCCCCCTTGCCAGTGGCGATGACACCCAGCCTCTGGTGATCGAGGTACCCTCAGGCCCTGGCAGGCTAAAGGAATCAAAAAGCAGTAATGACAACACGTTACTCAGAGAAGAGATTGAAAGATTGCGCATGCAGCAAAACCAGTTTCACACTACAATCCAGCCATCTGAGCCCTCGCCAACCCCACCGTCTGCAATTCAGAAGCTTATCGCAAGCATAAGGCAGAATCTACAGGAGGTGAAGTCAGTCTTACTACACCATCCTGCCCCCACAACAGGCTCGAAGACAAGAACAGATGGCATTGCAGAAGAGACGGTGGACGAGGATCCAGGCAATACGCAACGCTGGCCCTGCAAATGGTTCGGAGTGTGCGGGACAATCCAATGGGCGCCTGATCCTCGAAGAATGGCAAGATTTGGAGATGAGAAATTCCTATATGACACTGGCGAATTCCGCAAAACCACGCCGGAAGACAGGTCAAGCGACTCCAGAGTAGTCAGTGAGATACCAAAATACGTCTTCGAACATGCACCGCTAGTGCACCTCTTCTCCGGTGAAGAATTCTGGCCTTGCGACATGGCAGAGCATCTCGAACACGTCACCCCTAACCTGAACTACACACCCATCCTTTCACGTACCGAAAACCTCAACTTGTCGAACCTCGCTGACCTGGACGAATACGATAAGGGACGCTTCGTCTATCTCGAGAGCAATGACAACGTCGAAGAGCGTCCAGACTGGCTAGGGGGCCAGAAGAATGTTCCTAATGTCACTACGGAGAACCTCCACAATGTTCTACCTCGACATCCCCATTCAGACCCACGAAATTCACGGGAACGCCCCTTACGAGGTGGCCGTAGCGATGCGCCTGCCGTTCTGATAGTCGTGAACAAAGGCCACGGCATCGTTGACGCTTTCTGGTTCTACTTTTACAGCTATAACCTCGGTAGAAAAGTCCTAAACGTCCGCTTCGGGAACCATGTTGGCGATTGGGAGCATTCACTGGTGCGTTTCCAGCACGGAAAACCAAAAGTTGTGTTCTTCAGTGAGCATTTTTTCGGAACGGCATACACATATGATGCGGTGGAGAAAATGGGGAAGAGAGTAAGCCAGCCCCTGTCTTTACCCTACCAACTCCATCCTTCAGGGCCTCCGTTTGCAAGAGTCAGTTGATCTGACCCAAGGACTCATAGCCAGTCATTTACTCCGCCACCGGCACCCACGCCATGTACGCCACCCCCGGCGTCCACCCATACATCCTCCCCTTCGGCATCCTGCGCGACGAAACCGACCGCGGCCCGCTCTGGGATCCCCTCCTCAATACCCTCTCCTACACCTACACCCCTCCTTCCCGCCCTTCTTCCTCCTTCTCCTCCTCTTCCCCCTTCACCTCTTCCCATTCAACCCCCTTCCCCCAATCAAACCACACCCCCACCCCCGAGCGCCTCACCCCCTCAACCCACACCCCCCACGCCCCCACAAGGTGGTTCTTCTACAACGGCCACTGGGGCGACAAGCTCTATCCCGCGTCCGACAGCAGGCAGTACCAGTTCGCGGGACAGCACCATTATGTGAGCGGGCCGCTGGGGCCGAGGTTCAAGCATCTGATGCGGAGGAAGGTGTGTCAGGGGCGGTATCAGGATCGGTGTGTGGTGCGGCGTTGGCTGGGGGAGGAGGAGGTGGAGGTGTGGCCTCGAGGCGTGGATGGGGTGGGGGATTGGGAGATGGAGGATGCGAGGGAGGAGGTGGAGGGGGCGTTTGGGGGTGGTGGGTGGTGAATTTTATGCACTTGTTGGTTTGGGAGCGGTAAAGCGAGGGTTGGGCAACGGGCGTGGGATGGGCTGGATACATGAGCAAATTGAATGATTATGGGTTTTTGGATGATCGCTTCGTGGTATGGCTTTCTCTGGACCTAGAAGTTTTGAGAACTCGAAAAGGGTATCTTGGCTAATCCTGCTATGTGGTGTGCAATAACGCCCTGACATGCTCGATCACACCCATACCGCACCGTCATGCCAACGTCCGTCGTCCACCACCTTGCAATGCCTGAAACGCAATTGTTTCAGATCCCTCCACGAGTTACGCCCGCGGAATTCTTCGCAGAGCCGCACACACTCGAACAGGGTCCTGCTTCTCGGTACGAGTTCGCGCTGCATCTTCCGCGTCTCCATGCTCTCGCTGCACGCTCCCTCAGCATAGGATACTTCAGCGAGACTCCCTGCGCTTTCATAAAGCAGCCTCACCCCAAAAGGGCCAGCTTGTCCAATCCCTCACCCTCAAAGCACGCTCTTCCCCTCCGTCCGCGGCATCTTCCTCCCCACACCCAACGCCTCCAAATCCTTCTTCTTATAGAAATGCGGCGCCGCCTCGACCAGCCACTCCGGCTGGATCGGCATGTTGCTGCGCATATACTCCTTGCTCGTGAGCACCAACTCGTAGTACAGCACCCACCGGGGATTAGCCTCCATCAGCGTGCTGCTCGGGTGGATATACACCGTCATGCCGTTTTTCACCGTGCGGTAGCTGTCCCCGCCCTTTTGCAGGCGCGCCGCGTTGGGGAAGAAGCCTGCGGTGAGGGCCTTGGAGATGGGCACGATGTCGCCGGCACCTACCGTCGAGATGGTGACTTCGACTCTGTCGCAGAGTTTCGCGAGCTGGTCGCGGACGTCGCGCACCCGGGTGAGGGAGCGTTGTTGGAGGAAGTTTTCGCGGCTCCAGACGTAGCTGAAGTCGCTGTCGACCCACTGGTTCCAGATGTTGAGGAGGGAGAAGTGGTCGCCGCCTTCCCTGATGGTGAAGCGGGCGCGGGCGCTGTCGGCGTGGATTTTCTTGTCCTTGGGGCGGTAGAAGAGCGCGGAGGCTTCGCCGAGCATGGCGATGATGGAGAGGACTTCCTCGACACAGTTGTGTTTGTCGGAGGCGAGAATCGCTTTGGCGAGCATGGGGTCGGTGGGGAATTCGGCCATCTGCCGCCCGACTTTCGTGAGGTCGCCGCGGTCGTTGAGGGCGCCGAGGGCGTAAAGCTGTTCGAGGGCGCGGATGAGGGTGTCCGCGGGTGGGGGGTCCATAAAGTCGAATTCAATAAGGTCGTTGATGCCGAGGGATTTGAGGAGGAGGACGACGGAGTTGAGATTGGTGCGCTGGATTTCGGGGGTGGTGTTCTCGTCGAGTTCGTTGTGGTAGGCGAATTTAGTGTATAGGCGGAAGCATTTCCCAGGGCCAACACGACCTGCGCGGCCTGCTCTTTGGTTGGCAGAGGCGCGGGAGCAAGGAGTTATCACGAGGGATTCCATGCCGGTGCGGGGGTTGTAGACATTCTCTTTGACGAAGCCAGGATCGATGACATAGACTATGCCGTCAATCGTGAGACTGGTCTCGGCGATATTAGTGGCTAGTACGACTTTTCGAGCTTTCGGTGGAGTAGGCTCGAAGATTTTTTGTTGGGCGTCTGCAGGCAAGCTGGCAAAGATGGGGCAAATGATGAGCTCTCGGACTTTGGAGCCAAGTTTTCGGGCTGTTTCTTGCAGATTTTGCTCTGCGGCTTCGATTTCTTCTTGGCCGGTGAGGAAGACCAGGATATCGCCTGCGCCTTGAGAGATGTGGATCTGGAATATTGTGGTGACGGCGGCGGCAAGGTAGTTAGCTTCAGGTTGAGGTGTGTAATGTATGTCGACAGGGTATCGGCGTCCGGGGATATTGAAGATGGGAGCATCATCGAAATACTTAGCGAACTTCTGCGCGTCCATAGTTGCTGAGGAGATTAAAAGCTTTAATTCTGGCCTAAAACGAGTGATATCCTTGACCAGACCAAATAGGATATCCGTATGCAGCGTTCTCTCGTGTGCCTCGTCAATCATCAGCGCACTATAGCCTCCCAAGTCAGGCTCAGTAAGAAATTCTCGCAGCAGCATCCCGTCTGTCATGTATTTGATTACTGTCTTATCTGAAGTAGCATCTTCAAAACGTATCGAGTATCCGACTTCGTTCCCCACTTTGACGCCCATCTCATCAGCGACGCGAGCCGCAACGCTCATTGCGGCTACTCTCCTGGGTTGAGTACAGCCAATCTTAAGGCCGTCTTTGCAGTAGCCGCCTTCTCGTAAATATTGGGTGATCTGCGTCGTCTTTCCGCTACCAGTCTCGCCAACAATGATCAAGACTTGGTATTGCCCGATGGCCTCAAGTAATTGCTCTCTGTACTGGAATATTGGAAGGCTCTTGCGGGTATCTTCGATAGTCTGCGCCTTCTTCTCTGCTTCCTTGAGCTGAGATTGCAATCGTTGTTGCTCTTTGGTCATAGGCTTGAAATCACTGTTTAGTCTCTGATCCATGACAAAGTTGATCTTTTGGGCGTCGTCAAAGACATATTCATAGGTTCCTGGGTCCGTCCTTTCCCTCTCTGCAATCTGCGCCTTGGCCTTTGTGGTCTGCTCTCGCTCCCACTCCTCCTGCTCCGTAACGTAACGTTCCTGACCTTTCTCATTCCTTTCCACATATCGCTTGTAGAGAGCTTCCTCTTTCTTCTTCCGGTCGATCTTACCCTTCTCCGTGATATAGTCCTCAGGCATCGTATACCCATCCCTGTAGTCGTCGATCCGTAGCCTCTCCTCCGCAATGTCCAGCACCGTCTTATTCTTTGCAAACTCATCTTTCTCGCGCCGTGACAGATCAGGGTTTGTCCGTAACTCTTCGGTCTCCTCGCTGACTTGCTTTCTCAGCAAAGCTAGCTTCTCTTGCTCTCGCTTCTGTAAATACGATTGCCGTGACCGTATCCGCAGGTCTCCCATCGCCGCTTCCCTCGCTGCCGCATCATCCGCCAGAGCTCTTCGCCGCGCTGCATCTTTGCCTTCCTTGGTGCCGGAACGATCTTCTACAAGCTTCTTTGTCTTCTCTGCATCTTTCTTATTGAGACGCTTGGCAAACTCGTCACGTTCTTCGATATCTTTACGCCTTTGGTCGTCTTCTTCGTCCAGGTCCTCTTCGATGTCTTTCCTCTTCCCTGACCCGTTCCTGCTGTGCGAACCAATCGTCGACATCCCGCTTCTACTACCGCGACATGCGAGGGGTATGATTACTCGAGTAGAGTAGACATGTTTAGGAGGTCCATACAATCGCTCGTCCAAACAAGTGTTTGCTCTTTCGTTCTTCCTCGGCTCAAAAGAATCACCGAGCTTTAGCCGGGATATAGAACCAATTTCGGCAAGCTTCACCACCAGTCAAAGCTTATGATATCTTTAAGGCATCACTTCGTATCTACCTCGGAGCTATGGATAGGGCGGGATGGAAGAATTGTACTCACCAAAATTCATTCAATGTCGCGTTTGTGCTGGACTGTCAAGTCATAGCAGGTCCACCACATGTTCGCACAGTGATACTCAAATGGAAGGCTTCATGCAAGTGCTACGAGCTTGTTCAATGACATGAACAATGACCTTGAGTGAGTGTCACCCCGTTGATGACCCCGTAGCTTCATCCTGTTGTTCTGCCTTACCGTCAATCGTGATCTCAAGCAGCATATCCCTCCCCAAGCTCCTCGAACCACTCCCCCTTCATGTATGCTTACTTCTCTTCCTCCTTATCCTCACCAGTGATAGCAATCCTCTTCGCCTCCACACGCTCCTGTCGTCGTTCACGGGCTGCCTTGGCTTGTGCACGTTTCCTGTCCGCCTCCTCCTTCTGTAGACGCTCGCGGGTCTTGTCGGCTTTGGCTTGATGGATCTTTACAATGAAGTATGCGTTAGGCATTTAGAGAGTTGGTCCAAAGGCATCGAGGAGCACTTACGTGTTCAACCAGGGCGCGCTTGTGCTTGAATGTGTTACCCTTGCTTAAGTGGTACAGCTCGTGGTAAAGATGCTTGTCGATCTTGCCGGAGGCGCGGTACTTGACTAATAGTCGGCGGAGTACTCGAAGGCGACGCATCCACAGGACTTGGCTAAAAGCAGCAGCAGTGCATTAGCATTTGGACGAACATCCTTTCCCGTTGCTCTTGTATGTTGCTCTTGTATGTTGCTCTTCCATCCGGTGCTGAAAGAGTGATCCAGGCTTCGAATCGACACTGTAAACGTACCTAGGCATCCTAGCATCCGCAGTACCCTTTCTCTTACCAAACCCACGGTGTCGCCCAATACGTCTCGCAGCAGTCAACTCCCGAGCACGGGCGCGCGAGTGCATAGTGACTTGTTTGCGGATGATGAGGCCATCGGATATGAGCTTACGGATGGTTTGGCGAGAGTTGGCGTTGGAGATTTCATTGACTTCGTTCGGGTCGAGCCAGATCTTGCGTTGGCCGCAGCCAGAGACGGAGGCGGCGAGCCGCTTTTGAGTGCGTAGGTTTACCCTACAGGTATAAGTCCATTAGCCATTGTCCCTATATGACGAAGAGTAGAGGTAGGTGGGGTGTGCATGGTCGTGACGTCGGCTACGTCTCGCTGATGGAGCACATAGCCGGGGGACGTAGTAGCAAAGTGAAGCAGGGATCTGGATCTAACTGATCATGACCTTACATCTTCGATGACTGTTGGTAGTCGTCAGTACGGATTGATGGTGACGAGTTGTCGTTACCCTTGGATCTGAGGAGTCACTGACGCTAGCGGCATCTGTGGGCTTGGCCGCGCTAAGCGCTAACCGAGAAATGATACTCGTACGGTAACAATGACGAGGTCGGCCTTCACTGGGTACAACTCATTCGTTCAGGTGCTGATTTGCCAGCAACATGCTTACAGAAACCTCCAACAATCGGTGCTGGAGAAGCTACGAGCTAAAACCTGAGGTAAATGCATAATCATCATTCACTGGCTTAAGCCCGCTACTCTCTTCTCTTGTTGATCTTCTGTCGGGCATGTACTTTTTCAGGGATTGAGTGGATCCCACTTGCAAAGCTTTCTTCCCCAGGTCCTCGACAATACACCAGCCGAGATGAGCAATACTACCTCTCCACCCTGGCCTCCCTCCAATGGCCTCACCACAGTAATCGTCCCCCGCTCCTCCACCATCATTTCCATGCACGGGTCCACGCACATCGCCGCCCCTGCAGCTCTCGTCTTCTCCATCGTCCGCGACATTTCCACCTACCCCAATTGGAACACCTTCTGCCCCCGTGCCACCATCCACTCCCAGTCCCCCAACATCAGCAACGATGCTCAACATATCCTGCACGAAGACACCTCGTTCACCTTCCACGTCGTCATGGACGCTTCGAAACCGAGTTCCGTGACTGACACGAAGCTGAGAGTGATTGATATGTCTACGCCGCAGGAGCAGTCGACATATGTGCCTAAGGAGATATTAGAGAATGATGGGTCGTTCGAGAGGGATCAGGGTAGAGTGTATAGAGTGGCATGGACTGGGGAGGGGAAGTTCATGACGAGGGGGCTGAAGAGTGAGAGGTGGCATGAGATTGTGGAGCTGGGCGAGAATGAGTGTCGGGTCAAGACTTGGGAGTGTCAGGGTGGGATGCTGGCAAGGGCTGTGAAATATTATTACAAGGATGTGCTGCAGAGGAAGTTCGAGGAGTGGTGTCAGGAGTTGAAGACGGAGGCGGAGAGGAGGGTCAGGCAGGGTAATGTTTGATGATGACATGAACGACGAAGAAAGCCTCTCTCATGGTCTCCGAATCAATTGTACCACAGACTCCTTTTCGACCCTGGATAAGGTAAGGTGGGGAATCTCCTAGTCAGACTTTATACAACCGTCACCACCTTTCGACTACGAATATACTATATACTTGGAAACAACATCGTGCATGGAGGTTTTCCTTCAAGATGTATTCGATTAACCTTCTCACGTAAGCACAATCACTGTCATCAATCTCTTGCAATGGACCAGCGTCTTGACCTCTCCCGTTCAACCCCTTCCTCTAGACTACCCAGCTCCAAACCCTCCTCTCGAGCCCCCATGCGCTCCCTCGCCTCCATACCGACCCATATCATCAACAACGGTCCCTAGCAACCGGTCGAAACCTCTCTCGTGTGAATCATTACCGCCGCGCCAGGGGCGATTCAAGTCTGGAAAAGTTGTCGTGCTCCACAGGAACTCTCAACTCACCAACTCCGACAACATGGGGGCGTAGTGCGGAAACAAAACCCTGTCAATCTCTCGGCTTAAACCACAGATGCGCTGATGACCTGGCCGTCTCTACTGGCGTAAAGTGGGAGGGTCCTCGGGCAGTGTATGTGTTTTCAGGTTGGACTGGACATGGCTCGGCGTAGGTAAGCGACTAGAGGCAGGGACACAATGGTGGCCTCGACAAGAATTATGGAGAGGAGTATTGAACGTGGTGAGGGTTCTCTTTGAACGGACGGGGGAGTGTAGGCAGTAGTAAGGGAGGGAGGGACGGATTGACGCTGTATGTCTGTACTCCGTATTAAGTGCGAAGTATTCTGTGCGCTGCCGGATTGGGTGCATTATGCCATGGCAAGAGTGAATCAAGACCTTTGTTCGTATGGAAATGGGTCGGCAATGTTCGATCAGTCCATCATCATTTCGTTGATACGTTCTTGGAATTTCAAGTTCATATTCGGTTTTTACGCTATGCTCCACGATCTGCCACCTCCCTATGCATGCTCATTACTCGTAGCCGCTTGAGCAAAAGCAATGTACATCATTCATCAAAAGTGCTCTCCCCCAGATCGACCTTGCCCACACTCCATATCTCCCTTTCATCTTCGCGCTCATCGTTCGAAAGGCCTAGTGCGCCCTGGCCGCCCTCGGCTTCTTTCCTCTCCCTGGCTTGATTGCCTAGCCTCATAGCAACGCGCTTGAAGTAGTCCTGCATACTCCTCTTCGTCGTCGGATTCAGCTCTGCTGTCGATATGTAGTTGTCGAAAACGGCGTTTTCGGACTCTACGACCGAGAAGATCGCCAGGAAGGCGGCTTCAGCTGCAAGCTTGACGGGGATAACTTGATCTCGGACACTGGCGAACACTGGAGGTGCGAGAAGGGATAGGTGAGGGCTGGTGAGTTCGTTGCGGTTTCGGCTGACGGTGCGGATGACAACCAAGGATAGCCGGCGCGTATCTACTGGGTTCCCCGGTTGGATGGCTCCTGCTAGGGCTTCGAGTATTGATCTCAGAGCGTCTGGACTGAGGTCTTTGTGCTCAGCTAGCAAGTACTTTCCTGCGGCTAGGATACAGTTTTCCCGAACAAATGTCTGCCCTACAGTCAGTGACGGCTGTTCATTGTCTTCGGATATATACTCACGCTCTTGTTACCCATCCCTTGACAGATGATGATCGGAGTCTCATGCGAAAAGGAGTTGAGTAAGGTACCAGGGGATTCGAGCAAGACCGAATTTAGGGCTAATGCGGAGGAAGTGGTGATATGGCTTGTCAGTACACGCTGTTTGATGAGACTTGTCGGACCTGCGGCTGCCGGCAAATTCTTGATCAGAGCTCCCAGTAGTTTTGCGTTTGTGATAACCATCGCCTCGTCTGGGCTACCAGCATCACTATCAATGAGTCCAAGGATCGCTGTACGAGAGGCTTCATTCATATTCGCTCCAGCTTTGCTGACCACCTCGCACAATGCCTTGAGCATTGCATTATGTACGCCGGGGTCGGATGTCTTAGAACCGGCGACGAGCTCAGCAATGAGTGGATCTATTCTGGGCGTTAAGGTAATCAGTGTGCCTAATGCCTTTGCCGCTCTTGATCGTAAGACCTCGCTGGTGGGATCTGCTAAAGCTCTGGCGAAGGTGCGTTGAAGCTGTGGTAGGAAAGGCTTCAGGAATGTAGGGATCTTTTCTAGGAGATTGTTAAGTGTAAGTAGGATAGCAGACTTGACATCTGTTGAGCGTTCGGTGACGACCCTGATCAAGGGGCCCGTGATCTGGGTGACATATGCCTTGAGTGCGTCGGCCCCCGTACGGTCGACTATGTCGGAAATAGCGAGCGCTGACTGGACCCGTTGCTCCGATGTTCCATTCATCAAACCTTGTAGGAAAATAGGGAGAATGGCGCTGACTCCTTTTGGTAGCATGAAACCTGGAAGATTGGCACCAGGTACACCAACTTGCTGTAGCACCTGTCTAGTAGAGACGATCAAAGCTTCCATGTCTTCCTTTTTAAGCTTTTTCGTAAGCTCAGTCAGGGCCCTCAAGGCGGCCTGGACGACATCTGTATCTCCATCATCAAAGGAGATGAGCAGGACACGGACAAGATCCGGATGGTAGCGCGAGTAGTCAACCTCGGTTTTGCCCAAGAAGTTGGCCAGTCGGTGGTCAGCTATGGCTCGTTTCTGGTGGTCGTGATGCTTTACTAGAGCCAGCATTACGCTCATAGCAGTATTTAAGCCATCAAATTCATCCATGGAAACTAGAATGGTGTCAAAAGCTTCTTCCAAGTCGAGACGCAGGCTCTCGTTTCTGCAGCTCAGGATATTGTCCATCAATGTATTCAAAATGACTGGTAGCCTGCGCGTCATAGCCGACCCAGCAACTTTGGACAGGGAAGCCATGGCTCTGGCGTTGAAAGAAGATATTGGGGATACCAAGAGAGTTGGTATGAGATTCGGGAGGATGACGTTAGACCTTGTATGATCGGTAAGTAACGTCAGGAGAGCCGCCAGAGCAGTGTCCGCTTCGCCGTCGGTGCGAAGAAGGCTAAGAAGATGCGGCAGCACCTGATCAACCGCTCTCTTACCGAAGATCTTCTGTAAGGAATCGAAAGCCTCGGCGGCAGCTTCGCGAACATCCTCATCGGAATCTGTCAAAGCCACTCTCACAACAGAGATCAGGGTCTTCTCGTAGTCTTCAAGCGTCTCTTCTGACGCTGATGAGATAACCTCACGCAGAGCGATGCAGATGCCTTGTCTGTTGTCAGTGTCTGTCGAAGTCTGCAGACCTTCCTCCAATGTTGGTAAGAGGCTTGCAAGGACGCCATCGCCAGCTTTTCTTATCAACTCGCCCAAAGCGTTACCAGCAATGAGCTTCTGTTCCGGGTTTGAGCTTGCCAGACGGCGGACAAGGAGCTGTGAGAGCGTCGGAACAAGCTCCTTTAGTGTCCTTGGTGTGGCTACAAGAGCTTTCCATACGTTGATGGCGGCGGTGCGGACTAAGCCAGAAGTATCGCAACGACAGATGTAGAGGGATGAGAGGATCTTGTTTCGTTTCTCCTCTCCCAGAACCTCGAGCAAAGACTGTCCTGCTTCTGTCGCACCTTCTTCCTCTTCCTCGTCCTCATTATTGGCGCTTATACCAGTCAGATTGAAGAGCAAGTCGCCGACTAATTCGACCGAGCTTAAACGAATACGGTAATTATCATGCCCGAGTCCACGATCAAGTTCTGGTAGAAGTAGATCGATAGACTTTGTCGCAAAGTTCTTGACGAGTAGTCTACCCGCTCGTAAGGACGTCTCACGGATCGACTCGATCTCATCTGCGAGACCAGAGAGTATTGGGGGAATAATCCTGCTTAGATAGTTCGCGAAGCTGTTTCCGAAGCATGCAGGCAGATATATGAATAAAGTCATAAAACCTTCGCGAACGGTGGGCTTCGTGCTCGCAATGTTCTGTAGGATGGTTGGTAGGGTTTCCTCCAGTCGTACAGTACCAAGGCCAGCCAGGACCTCGCTCAAGGCCTGTGCAGACCCTAGCCTGTCACCTGCCCCAGTCTCTGATTTCAAGGTAGTCATCAAGCCTGGTATCAGATCTGGCAATGCGTCCTCGCCAAGCTTCTCAATCAGCGACCCAAGCGCCTTCGAAGCAGTTGCACGTGTGGCGGGCACAGGATCGACAACCGCGAGTCTCAAACCTGCAACGAGTACTGGCAGATGGGAGAGAATGTCTTTTCGATCCGTAAGATGAGCTAAGCTTCCGATTATCTGCGCCGCCTTTCGTTTGGTTGCAGAACGATCGCCGAGGCCTCGACCAAGGATACGGACAATGAGGGCTAGTGAGGGCGAGTCGAGATAATGAACAAAAGACATCTTGATGAGTGCATCGAGAGCATCGTCGGTAAATTTGGTGGGGTCGCTGAGAGCCTTGAGCAGTACACCGACAACCCCTTTAACCTCCGGATTGCTGATGACCTCGCCGAAGCGTTGTAAGCTGCGGTTAGCTGCCGCACGAACTTCTTTGTGACTATCAGTAAGCACGTTGGTGAGCGGAGGTATAATAACAGGCAGGCTGAACGCCAATTGCTGTGGATCTAGGTAAGCCATAGCACCTAACAGGTCGCAAGCGCCTTTCTTGCTTCGCCATTGCTGCTCATCAAGGCCCTGCAGGAGTACAGGAAGGATGATCTTGACACCATATGAACTCAAGCTAGCGAAACAAGCCTTAGAAGCATCGAGACACGCCTCTCGAACATCCGCAGTCGCATCGCCGAATCCAGACAGGAGCTGTGGCACGATCTGTAGAACATATGGCTCAAAGACCCTACCTAGAAGCAAGGAGAAGAGCTCGTAAGCAAAGAATGCTCCTTGGCGGTAGTTTTGATCCTTCTTGTTGTCCACTGCCGTTTTGAGCGTTGACAAAATCCGATACTCTCGGAAGCTAGCGACGCCTTTCCCACTGACAATGCCTGCCAGGCCATACGCAGCACCTCTTCTTGCAGCGTATTTCTTCGCCTGGAAAAGTTGGTCGAGAGTGAATTGAACATAGTCGGATGTCTTCTGACTTGAAGTACGGATTAGAGGTGGTAAGCAGCCTGCCACGGCATATTGTACGGTCTCGGAAGGTGTGCTCAATGTGTTTAATAGTCTTTGAACAACTTTGGGGACCCTGTCATCGCTTTCCGCCAGATGGCGGGCTAATGCCCCGTAAAGGATGACTACCGCTTCACTGACTAAGTCCGAGATAGCAATGCTCTCATCAGAGTCATCTAGGGCATGCTCGAACATCTTCATCAAATCCTCGAGCCTCTCAGCACCATGAAGGGCGATGACTTTTGAAGCGCTGTCAATCATATCGTCTCTCACGGACGGGTTCCGATCACCAATCGCACTGTCTCTGACCAGAAATTCAATGAACGGTACAAGCTCGGAAGGTTTGAACCTGGGTGCCAACTCCTTGAAGGCAGCTGCAATGCCGCTTCTAGCTTCCCAAGGGTCTGTGATATCCATCTTCTTCAGCATCCCAAATTCATCTCGCTCTGGGAGTCTTGGCTTGGCTAGGTCGCTATATTGAGTTTCAAGTTGCTCTAAGATATCCGAAAATATCGAGTCATCTTCACCAACACATTCGGCCAACGACCTGGAGGCGGCTTGTCTGAGCTGGCGATCCTGACTAGCAAGATATGGTAGGATCCTTGCTGCGTCGGCAGGTTGGACCTCAAGTGCATTCTCTTCCCATATAGCGCGACCTAATTCGGCATTTTCCTCCACATCGTCATGGCTCGCCAGCCAGATCTCAGGAGAAAAGTCGAGATCCGTCAGATCCACATCTTCTCGTATCGCCTGTAACAACGAAGACCTAACGGTTACCTGAGGCACAATTGCACCTTTCAACAGTATTGATATCTCTGGTGTAGATAGGTTAGGGCTACAGACTCTGCATAAGTCGAACAAGCACTCTCTGATAATCCTGTAATGCTGCGCATATCGCTGCATCGATTCAACCAAGATCGCAAAAAGCTCAGACCTTGGTAGTCGCGCATCAGAGACTAATTTTTCGGTAGTGTCAGAAGCATTGTCCAGGTCTGTCGGCGAGGGATCTCACATATATCTGCATGAAATGACAAAAATTCGAAGGCAAGAGTAAGCTGTTCGTCGGAATCGTCGGTTGCCGTGAGCCCGATCCCGTGGTGCTTCAATACGGCAAACACCAAGGGCAAGATGTAGATCATTGAAACGCTTTCAAAGGGTCGCTGTTCGCTCGAGAACCGAAGACGATACAGGATCCTTGTAACGAGGTCTGCCGTCGATCTTAGCTCGGAATGCCAATAATGAAGCTTACGTACCTCCTAAAGGTTCTTCAGTCAATGATTCTGGTATTTGTGTAGAATTTAGGCTCCGAAGCGTAGCGACCCCAATGAAAGACCGTAAGGACCCCAGGCGAGGAGAGACTTGGTTTGAGCAGGCGATATAGGCCTCATTTGCTTCGTTCCCTACCATGAGCCCAGCACCACTAGCTATGACCCCAAGCAAAGCTTTGAGGCATGGGCCCATCCAAAGATCGGTTTCTGTTGGTGGGCCCGTAGCAAGTGCATGGATGAATCCAATACCTCTTTTCAGTCTTCGCTCTGTCTCCAGAACCTCTTCTCGAATATTGGCTTCCTTAGCTAACTGAGTGATGACCTTAGCCTTCTCGTCCGCCGTGAGCTTCTTCTCTTGGCCTGTTCTACGAGCCTGTTGGCTCCGGACTTCTTCCTCCCATCTCAGCGTCTCATAGTCGCGAGCGTTCTTGTCAAGCCCTCTTGCCGGAGTTTTAGTAGCAAGAACATCAACAAAAGCTGTGCCTTCCGGAGTACGCGCTATTGCTACCTCGGTCGGTCCATAACGATCGACATTCTCAGCATTGAGGTCATCCTGGATCTGACTGACCAGGATTGGTGTGATCGCATCGGGACTGACGAAAGCTAGCTCTGCGGCTGCTTGACATTTGGCGAGGTTCACAGCTGCAGATGGATAGATTACGTTAAACGTCTGCATAATCCGGTCTACACTGGATCGTGCAAGATTGCCGGGGTCTTGTCCAACTTCGAGACATAGATCAATCCAGCTGACCCGTGGGATCATCTCTGGGCGAGCGAGAACAAGCATGTCAACAAGTTGAGACCTGAGGACTCCGACATCAATGTGACGGGACGGATCCAAAGCTTTGCTGCGTGAAGGGAAGATCGAGCGCACGACCAAATACAGATTAGAATTGCCTGTCTTCGCCGCTGCCGCAGGTGTATCTTTGTCCGAATGTTCGACTTGGCTATACCAGGTCCACAAGCCTCGGATAATGAGGTGGGAAACCGTGCTTGGTTGCGAGTAATACACCTCTTGGAGCGCCACAGTCGCCTCTTTCCTCAAGGTCGGAGGTATGTTAGCGGCTGTAATAAGGTACGAGAAAGTGAGAGCCCAACTATCTCCACTCGAGTCTACGTATGAAAATTCTATAGCACTCAAAGCGCGTATCGCCCAACGTATCTCGTCATCCCCGGCAAGCTTCGTGTAGACCCGATGATTGAGTATGGAGCTCTTTTGATTTGTTGCGAATGCTTGATGGTAAATATTCGATTTTCGTGCCTGGATCTTGACTTGTTCGCTGTAAGTATGAGCAGTAAGGAAGTCGTAGATCGCCAAGACAACATATGCCGCTACTGACAGGCCCGACTGTACCGACGATTGAACATTTGCTATCACCTCGTCGAAGCAGTCGAGAAGTTTTGGTGCCACAGCATCAATGAGATTGGAAGCTGCGCGAGTATCGGTCGACTCGGTCTTGAACCGCCAAAGAAGATTACCTGTCGTCAATATCCATGTTTTCCGAACAGCAGGACGTCTATCACTGAGGCCAATGGTGAAAGCGTCCGTCCAGCTACCTAGACTATCCTGAGTGATCGCCCCAGCTGTTCCTAGCAACGGGAAAAGGTGTTGAGACAGAGCGGCTGTCTCTACACTCAATGCAGTCTCGTTAGACTCTTTGGCCATTATTGCTACCAACGAAGTGCAAATCGCTGCGGAACGCATTTCATTGTAAGGCACATTCAGTAACAATCGGGAGTGCAGTGTGCGCTGCTCGGCCACTATGACTTTTGAAGATGCTAAAGGATTGAGTATATCGTCGGTAATTTTCTTCAGGTATGTGTCGTCGTAGGAATGATTTAGGCATGCCGTAAAGGCTGATATAGTTCCATTGCGAATTATTGAATTTTGCGACTTGAGGTTGGCTAAGAATGGCTTTAGCAAAGGCGCTGCCAAAGACTCAGAAAGATCAATGTTGACTGGCAATGACTGCACCATAGGTGATATGAGATCATTGAGAACCACCTCAGGAGCTCTAAGAAGCGCTTTATCGAGCGCGGGCACAACTTCCTTTTGCACATCCTCCTGGGTTGCAAAATTGGCAAAGAAATCATTGTAGGCTGCAACTATATGCTGTGGTAAAATGGAACGGGAGCCAATGATCTCCCGTACGTAGAACGAATAATAGAGACTTTTGTTAGCTTCCAGAGTTGGTCGTCTTGATTCCAGCCGAGCGCAAACCCCAGCCACGACGCCAAGTAAGACAGCATTTATAGGAACACCTCCTTGTGGCTTCGCAGTGAGCTGGATTAAGATCTCTTTGACGGCGGTCTCCCCCGTCGGAGTTGCCCTGAAGAGCCTTCTGAGCGCTCGTCGTGTGACAACTAGCGCTGATTGCTTCACACTACCTCGACTTTTCGAAGACAGGCAGCGTTCCAGGATCTGTGCATGGTGCAGTATTAAGTCGAGTCCATACTCTTCCCAGATTTCTTGTTGGACAGCGCATTGCTGGATGAACTCAGAGCCCCATTCCACCAAGACAAAGGCATTTGATGCAGCAATCCCAGCCTTTGATGTCTCCCTTTGAAATGCTTTGAGCAGATCGCCCACTGAGTCGGAATAGCAAGGATTGGCGAATAATGAGCGCAAGCATTGCTGTACGGACTGCCGAGAAGCGCGGTCGTTGTAGAAGGGGTAGGTCTTGATGAGAATTTCGATGACAGCACCAGAGGCGCTTTCAGAGATAGCTAGATCTCAAGTCAGCAATAATGCATGAGCACAGGAGCTATTCTACGCTTACCAGACGTCCGCAATGCCTCATTCAGTGCTGCTAGTGCTGCTTTGCGTCTTTTAGGAGAGCTAGATGTTAAAGCCAGGTGAAAATCCCCCCGAGTCGAAGATGCGTCCACGGCAGGGTCGAGCGCCATTTTCACGCATGATATGGACAGTCATACGGCATTGCCAGCTATACTGTGATCAGAGCGGTGCTCAACCCCGTAGAGCTTCATATTTATCCAATGTTCATTGGTAAGAATTTCCACGTTACCTGCACAATTATAGAAAACCGCTAGTGACGTAATTATGCAAGTTTGATACCGATGTCTCATGACTTCGCGCTTCCGCGATGAATTAGATTGAAGATACCTGCCAGTTGACGCAGGACGCGTAGAACAATGTTGCCTTCAGGCCGAAATCGCCTGGCGCACATCAAGATAGAAAAGTGATCCAATGCTCGAATAGACTCCCATAAAGCTAGCTCGGATGGCTCCAAACAGAAAGAAGAAAAAGGCCGCCACCAATCCAGCGCGAGGATTCGCAACTACGTCCTCAGTCTCCAAGTCCAAAACTCACGAGGACGCAGAAGTTGTGGAGATCCCAACCGCTGAGACTTCCAAGGCTGACAAGGGTGGCGATTCTTCTCATGATCATCAAGTCCAGCCGGAAGAGCCGGCTGAGCTTCGCGATTTGAGCCCAGAGGAGCTTGAACATCAGTTGGAGGAGTCAGAATTGCAGCTGTTCTTGGAGCAGTACAGCGAGAAATCCAAGAAGGATGCGAGTCGCCAAATTGCCAAACTCCATGCGGAGAAAAGGCTTCTCAGATCCCAAGCGGATCCTCTCATTGTACGTTCTTGGTTGCCTGCTGAGCTGATGGATTTGATTGATTCATCGCTTGACGCTCAATTCAAAGCCGTCGACTCGCTGGACTCTCTTATCACTAAGACCGAGCTCTCCAATTCTACTTCGCAAGATACATCCCTGGCCAGACTATGGACCTTGGAGCAAATACTGATTGGGATAGGCATTCAACAAGCCAAGGTCCGCGAGGCCATTCTCCATGTGATACGTCAAAAGGCTAGGCAAAAGGGGGAGCAGTCATCTGGTAAGGATACCGTCTGGGGTCTGGAAGAATCCCTGAGTTGGCTGGCACTTTATTGCAACGATGGAGAACTACCTAGCTACGAGGCGGGGCTCATCAAGCGTCGAGGATCATCGCCGGACGGTTGTCATATTGAAGGTGATTTGAATGACACCATTATTCCTGCAAATACTCAATCGACTCCGAGAACCTTGACACCACCTCCAAATCGCACGCAAGCTACCATTTCCGGCAATGTAGAAGTCGAGATGCAAGGGCAGAGCTCCGAATCTAGTAATGACTCTGATCAGGACGACCCCGACGCGATGATCGCTCGTTTTCTAGATTTACAGTCTAGGCTCTACAACTTACGACCCGATCTTGTAGACAACCTCGTGAACAAGAGAACGACAAAACCGAGGAACCGTCCTGTTGGACGAGAGAAGAGAGATGACGGTCAGGAGCCCAGAGTTATCAGACTGCTCCAGAAGCTCGACAAACTCGAGACAGATATTCTTTTTGATAAGGATGAGGCCTTGAGGCAGTGGGTCGAAATTCGGGACCAGCTTGCGAAAGATGCTGCGGAACGAAAAAGGCTCCACCTTGACAACGGTAGTACACAGCCAATAAATGGTGAAGCTGTCATGCAGGCCTCTCGTTCAAGTCTAGAGCCCGACAAAACTCATGAGCAGGCCGACGAGAATGGAGACGACATCCTTACCGAGCTATTTTCCAGCCTTCCTGAGCTTTCCGCGGACGCGAACACAAGCGTCACAAGTATTCGGTCTTCGACTCCCAATAATTGCGCTGTTACCATAAGAGATTTCGGTAAGCCTATGGGCTTAAAACCTCGCCGTGTTTTTGAAGAAGCGTGTAAAGCAAGGTTGTCCTTCTCCATGGGTTCCGGAACAAGGAAGCTGACTCAAAGATAGAGATGCAACTTGCAGGGTTCAAATCAAGCTGAGCTCATGCGCAAGCTTCTCCAATCGCGCTTCCCTCACAGTACGATGGTCCAGCAGACAGTCTTTGCCGCTAGACATGCCCACAGGCTCTTTCAATTGCGTAGCAACCTCTTGCTCGGTCAGGGTCGAAATGGAGTCAGTGGCTACACCGGATGCTGAGCAAGCTGAAGCTTATGTTGCTACCGTGGCATTGTTCTTAATCTTTTCGCAGTCCCCGAAGGAAGAAAAGGCTTATTTAAGGCTACCATCTGCCTGGCGCTCTCTTTGGTCAGAATTATGCAAATCTCGGCAGGAGTCCGTCGATGCCATAGATCGTAACATTCTCCGCAACTTGCGAAAGCTGCTAGACAACAACGATCAGTCGCTAGGACAAACCCTTCCCAGCACCAATGCCAAGCCTAAACATTGCCAGACTCTTCAGAAGGACGTTGAGAACGCGAGGAGCCCAAAAGAACACCAGCAGTCGCTCGGATCGTCTCCAGAACTGGTCCAGCTATGGTCAATCAAGGCGTCAACAGACTCCTTCAAACGCATGTTGGTCGCGCGTAGAGCCCTTCCAATATCTAGATATAGGGATGAGCTACTCCAAGCAATCGAAGAAAATCAAGCCATTATCGTGTGTGGCGAAACAGGTAGCGATTCACTATCTTTGAGGTCTAAGCGCGTCGATAACTAATGTCACTTCTAGGATGTGGCAAAAGCACGCAAGTCCCTTCATTCATACTAGAGCATGAACTCTCGCATGGCAGGCACTGTAATATTTATTGCACGGTAAGCCACGTACTGTTTTAGTCCTTGGTCGCTGGTCTTAACGTCGAACAGGAGCCGCGAAGGATCTCCGCGATCTCCCTAGCCCGTAGAGTGAGCGAGGAGCTTGGGGAGAAGAGAGGAGACCTCGGGACGTCGAGATCTCTTGTAGGTTATGCAATTCGTCTTGAGAGTCGTGTGGCAGCCCAGACGCGGTGCGTTTACGCTACAACCGGTCTTGTTATGCGAATGCTGGAGCGCGAAGATGAGCTTCAGGGTATCACCCACCTCATTCTTGACGAAGTACATGAGCGAACGCTAGATAGTGACTTCCTACTTGTCGTCTTGAGACGACTTATGACCCGTAGGCCCACCCTCAGGGTTGTGCTCATGTCCGCGACGGTCAACGCCCAGCGATTTGCGGAATATATGGGCTCGACTCCGGTACTGAACATTCCTGGTCGTACTTATCCCGTCGAAACCAAATTCTTGGAAGACGCTGTAGAGGTATCGCAGTACCAGATCGGCTCAGACACTTATAGATCTGAAGGGCCGATTGAGGAGGATGACGAGCAGAAAGACTCCACCATGCAGAAGGACCGTGTGTTTGGTATCAAGGGTTACAGTGCTGCAACATGCGATACACTCTTCAGGCTGGACGAGTACCGGATTGCATTTGATCTCATCGTCCGGCTGCTAGAGACAATTGCCACAAATGAACGTTTCGCGAATTACAGTAAGGCCATCCTGGTCTTCTTGCCTGGGCTAGCTGAGATCCGGCGACTGAACGACCAGTTGGCTGGGCACCCTACCTTCAGAAGTGGATGGTACATTTGTTCACTGCACTCCAGCATTGCAATGGAGGAACAAGAACAAGCATTCAACCTACCACCAGACGGCGTCCGCAAGATAGTCCTTTCCACCAATATCGCCGAGACTGGTGTCACCATTCCTGATATTACGTGCGTTATTGATACTGGCAAACATAGAGAGATGCGATTCGATGAGAGACGACAGCTGTCCCGGCTCATAGAGGTCTTCATCTCCAAGGCCAACGCCAAACAAAGACGTGGACGTGCCGGTCGGGTACAGAATGGGCTTTGTTTCCACCTTTTCACGAGGGCTCGTCATGATGAAATTGTGTGTTCTACATGCTTTGCAGATTGTTCTTCTGATCGATGCTAATTTAGCACCTAGATGGCAGAGGAGCAGACACCGGAGATGCTCCGACTATCGTTGCAAGACTTGATACTACGCGTCAAGATTTTTGAACTCGGCGGCATTGAGGACACATTAGCGGAAGCCCTAGACCCGCCTTCCTCCAAGACAGTCCGGCGAGCAATCGGCGCGCTCATAGATGTCAAAGCTCTCACGGCCGCAGAAGATCTCACAGTCCTAGGACGACAGCTTGCAAAGTTGCCACTAGATGTGTTCTTGGGAAAATTGATCATGCTTGGCAGTATCTTCAAATGCTTAGATGCAACTCTAACAATAGCTGCGATACTCACATCCAAATCTCCATTCTCTGCCCCCATGAATGCTCGAGCGCAGGCTGATCTAGCGAGATTGTCATTCAAACGAGGTAGGTCACTGTCCCTGATTCTGAGTGCACATTACTGACAGCTCTGACAAGGTGACTCCGACTTGCTAACCGCCTATAATGCATATTGTGCTTGGCGGCGGATTCGTAGCCACAATAGGGGCTTCGAGCATCAATTCTGTCGCAAGAACTTCCTGAGCCAGCCGACGTTGTCAAGCATCGAGGATTTGAAAATCCAACTGGCAGACTCTCTTTACGAAGCGGGCTACTTGACTCTAAATGACGAAGAAATAGCTTCGCTCAAAAGGTATGACGATCTTTGGGCTATAAGCCTCTATCCTACGCGAAACTCTGATAAATCACCAGGACTCATTTCAAATGGCGAGACGCCCATGTTGCATGCCTGTTGAATCGGTACAGTACTAACAATGAAAACGATATCATTCTCAACTCCGTGATTGCCTGGAGTTTCTATCCCAAGCTTCTGAGGGCTGAGGGCAAAGGTTGGAGAAACGTCGCGAACAACCAATCCATTAAGCTACATCCGTCAACTGTGAACAAGAGTCCGGCGCAAGACCATCAATGGCTGTCATTCTATCACATTATGCAGTCAAACAACAAGTCTTACAACGCGCACGAAACTAGTACAGCTGAGGATTTCGCCATTGCTCTTGTCTGTGGCGACGCTGAGTTTAAGGTCAGTCGCCTTATCTTCCACCACAGGTCGCAAAATTGGCTCTTGGCCTTTCCTCACACCAGTCTACGATGAAGCGAGTACTCTCGAATACCCTACCAGAGCTCATGACATAAGGAAGAGCGCCAAGGCTTGCGCTTGCACATCTTCCTCCCATTCTCGTGTATCTATATGCTAACCACCCTTTGCCTGTAGATGTATGCTGGAGTCATCGTCATAGATGGTAATCGTATCCGCTTCCATGTCGACGACTGGCGATCGATGTTAGCGCTGAAGCATCTGCGGCTAAAGATAAGGGAGATAATAACACAAGCCTTTCGCAATCCAGGACGGTGGTTGAACTATGAGCAGGGAGCTTGGTTCGATATATGGCAGCAAGCTTTTGCGCATAAGGCTACCAACAAGAGGTTGTCTCATAGATGATGCGTATGATTAGAGAGGTTAGACTTGATAGATACATGTTGTTTCCACAGACCTGCGCAAAACAACGCTCTGCTGACTTGAGGGATATACATTAGACAAGACGCAGCAAGTGGAGACTAGGGCCGCGTCTAAAAGTGTGGTTTTGACTGGACGAGGCATTTGCCACTAGGGTCAGACTGATGGATGACTTTGCTTTGGATGAACAAATATACAATGTGCAACAACCGAACGATTGACGACCGGGATTCACTCTTGAGCATGCGCGTTGAAGTATCCCCACTCCATTCACAGTCGCACGTACCAACCACACCCGATCCAGACCCTAAGTTCAAATAACAATTAATCCAGAGAACTTCCATACCATACAGCATGGCCGCCTCCAACAACCGTGCTCCATCTCAGCTCGAATCCCTCATTCTGCCAGCTATCCTCCCCACCACAAATTCAGCTACATCAAAGTCCGCTCACCCAGCACTCATCGTCCTGGCTCTTCTCCAGAGACCCTCGCTATTAGCGCTCCGTCTCGTATCTAAATCGCTGAAAATCTGGGTCGAAACACAACTCCCGCCCCTTCTGTCGTCGTTGCACATTCCGTTCCCATTACCAGACGACCTAACGCCGAAATCCAGATCAACCCTCTATAGCCTCGCTCTGGACTGCCAATGCCTTACCGTCAGCTTCCCGAATCTCCCATCTCACACGCATTGCCGCAAGGTCGCTCTACCACCGCTCCTAACTCTGCGTCAAGTCACCATCCGCCCACCTTCCGACAATAACCACACCTTCCAGTCCCTCCTCGTACTTCGCCTCGCCGCGCCTCTTTCCCAACTGACCCATCTTTCTCTCAGCCATCTCTCCATACAAGGCATCCTCGCCCTCCGCTCTGGCCCCTTCTCTACGTTCTGCAGCAATGGCCCCACAAGAATCTGGCGCAACATCCGCTTCCTTTCGCTCTCTGTCCTACCATGGTGGATGAACGCAAACCCTGACTCCTCCACCAAGGACAGCGACGACACGCCCAAGGCTTTTTCTTACGCAGACAAAATCGCCTTCAAAATCCTTCACGACTTTCTCTCCTCATTCTCCTCCAATCACCTCGACCACCTACGCTTCGAGTGGCTAGGCCTGGACGAAGGCCCGAATCCGTTTCTACTCGATATCTGGGCCGCAGACCATGGGGCGCATGGGTGGTTTAGCGCACCTGGGATTCAGTGGCGGATGATACGGAGCGTGAGGGTCAAGGGGGTGGAGATCGAGGATGAAGGAGTACGGGAAATGAAGAGTAGGTTAAGCGGCCTGAGGAAATTGGAGGTTGAGACATGTTGGGGGCAGGAGCAGGTGGAAGGAGGATTGGTGGGGCCAGATAGTGGCGATTGGGTTGTGGATGTGCTGGCGGTTGGAGAGGGGGATGATGCTGGGGCTGATAAGGGTAGAAGGGTGGAGGAGGGAATGAAGCATGTTGTTGATGCTAGTCCTGGGGAAAGCTTTGAGACGGATTGGGATGGCGAGTCGTTGGATATGAAAATTGGGTTGTAGATGGATGCTGGCATGGGCTGCTGTTTAGGTACTTGCGCAATGTTTGGAAGGTCGGTTTCCCTGTATGTGCGCATGCAGCAACAATGATTGAACTGCCAATCTCGAGGGCCATAAGAGCTTTCAAGATGCTTCAACGTTCGCGGGCTTGTTATGTTTGGCGGACATCACAGTGCCCCAGTAGCTAAAAAGGTGAACAGTTGAAGCTTTCTAATGGCAGAACGCAGAACCTCTTCAAATCATGCATCAACTTCAACGCTCGGTGCAAATAAAACAAGACATTTGATAAGTTGTTGGATCTAAAGACGCTCGTGTAAGCGGGAACTTTCACATACAAAAAGCGCTCATATACTCTTCGAAGTTCGACGATGCTGATGCCAGAACCTCCATTAGGTAAGGGTCTCAGAGCCGGTGAGCTTGGCATCAAAGCTTGGCGTCAGAGCTTATTATGAGGCCTCTTGAAGACCTCTGAGACAAGTAATCACGAAGATCATTAGCTGTTCACGTTCTCTGCAGACGCTGAAATCTCAATGCTACATCGAGGTAGTATGTGACAAGCAGAGTAAGATGTTCAAGGCATAGTAGCAATACAGAGTTAAACATGTAAGACATAACAAGAACAGCAGACCCGGACAACATTGGTATCCTGCAAGCCCCCGCACATAGGAGCTTCGACATAATGTTAATTACGACTTCACTGCAGCTTGACAGTCCAGAGCCTATGTTCAATCTCTGTCTTTTCCCCGGCTTTGCCCCTGCCTCAATGAAGAAAGCGAGCGCGGTTGTACTCCAAAGCCTCTTCTACCGATAACATCGATCCGTCTGCAGCTCTCGAAACCGGTTCCGCGAAGCTAAAGTCCACGAGCGATGGCGTCTTTCCTTGGTAGCAGCTTCGATTGCACTGCCGGATAAGACCGGCCGTGGGAAAGACTTCCCACCGACTGGATGCATAAGCCATTGACTCGACTACGTTGGGCCCAACGTTATATCCTTGATAGTAAGAGAATGGAAACAGTACCACCATCTCGCCTTGATACTGGACAAATCTGGTGAAGCGAATACCCTCCTCTTCGAGCTTCTTGGAGGTGAAGTATAGGGTTCTCCCAGGATCCTCGATGGTTCCATTACGTATCCCTTCGTTGATCCGAATCTGCCTCTTGTGCCCTACAAATTGATGGCATCGCGGTGCGAAGCTGAGAAGCCGGTCGTCGGCAACATTGTCTGAGCCTGGGAGATGGACAATTCGAGCAACCAGATCTTCTAGTCTTTGAAACGCCCTCGGCTCGACTACCGTCCAGACCCGAGGGGCCCCTTTATGGAGATACACCAGCCTATAAGCGCCAATCTCGGTCATTTGCATACCCCAGGCTGTCCCGCCAGCGTTACATAGGTCAAACGCTGGTGTGTTAAGCCCGACTTTGGTCGACGAGGATTTTTGCAGGCTATTGCCATGATAGTCGCCGAACTCGGGGTCCCCACACCGAAGTTCTCTACGTAGAGTGTCTGTAGCTATCGAGAGTTATTTCAACTTGGTGCCATCAAGCAGACAGGGAATCTGACTTACCACAGATGTTTTGTGCGAAAAGCCGCTCTGTCCACGATGTTCGATTACATGGTGCCACAACCAAATCTTCAGTGCGCAGATCTACAAGCTGGCACTGCTTCCAGATGTCCTCGCTGAACGTTGTTTCAGTAAGACCACAAGCTTGGACAATTTTACGGTGCTCGGCCTCAATGGCCTCTGCGAACAGTCGTGGAGCTACATTATCAGGACTATCCGGAACAATATTATAGATAGCCCCACTTCGACATTCTAACTCGGAGTAGGGTGTTGTCAGTGTTTCGTGCGCCCTCACTGATTGACGCTCGCCCAGCACGCAGTCCGCAGGATCTTGCGGCTGTACGCAATGCTCAGGCACCGTGACCTTCACCACACCAACTTGCTGCCCAGAGAAGAATTCGACGATGTGCAGGAACAACTCAAAGTCTTCGAACATGCTTACCGCCGGCGAGAAGTGAGCGATAGTGGTGTCGGAGATGTCCCAATTGAATCCTGGATAATGTTGGTTGAACCACGTTCTTAGATCCAGGTCTCTTAGATCGTATCGCGATACCTGTGCATGGTAAGGGTTGTAGTCGACGGTTTGCAGGATCCACGCGATAAGGTCTAGTAACCAGTCAGCTTCGACGACTATTCAAAACAAAATGCAAGGCAGGAATTGGACCTTTTTTATGGTCCCATGCCATCCCCGATGTCAAGAGCCTGGATGGGCTTCGATTCGTACCGAAAGCATTCGCAGTTCCAATCACACAATCGATGCGTGAGCTTCGACGTGGCTGCTTCGTTGACGGCGCTTCATGGTCTGGATATGCCTCTGATGGTAGGAAGTCTTCATCCTCTTGGTCAGAGTCCTCGTCTCTCGACGGCCTGAGCTTAAGGACCTTTTTCCTCCTGATTGCTTTAGGTTCTACTACCATCGCAACTACTGCTTCCTCCATCTCGTCATCAGTTGTTTCGATTTGGGAAGCCTTCCGCTGTTGCTGTTCTTCCTCGTTCACTTTGGGTGCATCATGAGCTTCCTCCATCTCTTCATCGGTGTCCTCGATCCGCGGAACTTTCTTCCTTCTACGTGATCTAGTCTTCACATCCTCCTCAACGTCTTTCAGCTCGTCCTCAGTGTCGTCGTCTGCTTGCTCGCGTTTGACGTCTTTCTTCTTATTCGGTTTCGTCACCCTTTGATTGATTACCCTTAATGCTTCCTTCATGAGTGCTTTGTTGTTGAGTGATTTTCTCGGTGGGGCCGCTCTGTTGTTGACAGCATAATTCAGGTTCTGACGGGCCGCTCTGGTCCTGTGAAGACCCTCCAGCAGAATCTCCGGTGAGCCAACCTCCGAGGGAGGCTCGGGACTCTCATTGTGATTGCCTAACTCATTGACCATGCGCCTCTTTTTTGCTTTCGCCTTTGGTTTTGTTTGTGGTTTTGCTTGTGGTGTTGCTGGCTCTGGAAGATCATGGTCCATGGCGTCCTCGGACATACCGCGGCCGACCTGCGGATCTTCGGTATTGGACGAGTTGACCGCTTGCCCCGTGATGGCTCTGAGCGCCATTGCTTGTCGAAACCCCGAAATGGGCAATTCGGATTCGCTGTCGCTTGAGATCACGGTTTCGATGCGCTTTTTCAAGGCCATCACTGGTGATGAAAGCTTCAGTGGTAAGCATTCTCTAGCCAGCGAACCTTCGACAATCCATGCTGCTGATTGTCAACTTGTTGAGGATGGAAGTGAGGATGAGTAATAAGATGTTTCCCTTAACGACGCTAGGATAGCTTAGCCGACATGTAAACGTAAATCAAGATCTTGCTAGTAATGATAGGTTGGCGCTTGGTGCTTTCAACAACTATCCTGCTCGAGAATACAAATTAGGTCCCCAGTCTCATCACACTTTCTCATTACAACTTACACTCCAGGTTAGTGACGAAGGAAGGGAGTGACAGACCCAAGCTCCGTATGGTTGTGGTGAGCTTCGGCTACGGGAGATTTCACATCATTTGTGTTGAAGTTCTACTCTCGCCCTACATTACGCGACTTGTGGGTTTCTTGAGCAATAGCCCAACGTCAAACCGTGATTCCGTCAACCTACCTTTGCGCGATCTCCTACACCCAGTTCCACCAATCCTCCCTACCTCGTAACCCCTGGACTCTGACACGGCGAAAGCTACACTTCATCAACCCGAAACTCATGGCCTCACCACCAAAAAAAGTCCTCCTCCCCACTAAGAAACAGCAGCGGTCCAAAAGAACACTTTTAAGCCAACCGTCCAAAAAGCCCAAAGATCCCCAAAGCAAAAGCCCTTCTTATCTCGTTCCAAAAAGTTCCCTCATACCAAAAGCCAATCCAAAAACACTACAGCCAAGCACAACCGACATCTCAAGCAGACAGCAACCGCCTTTTCACAATACACCCCCGAAGCCATGGTCTAGTCTTCTCATGGCTCGAAATCCACATTTCTACCCGCCCCAGCAACAAACCTCGAATGCCGCCCAGGGGAAAGAATTGTCGGTGACACGTCCTCCAGAAGGCCCAGCCAAGCGGTCTACGAAACGTCTCTAACACAAAGTCAAAATGAGAGTCTCAAGCGCCTGCACGGTGATCCACAGCCCCACATGAAACAGAGTAAACCTCCCAGCCCGGGCATTCGTTTGTCAATCCTATGAAGGATACTCAGGCGTATGCGCCTTTTATCCCACGACTCACGCGATACAACACAACCCTCCCGTCCTATCCCTAGCGACCACTATATCAGCTCCGAGTTCAAAGCTCCGTATACCCATCCTTCTCCTGGACGACACTTCTGCAGCACGACCAGCAGGAAGACAGCGCAACGGCTTCGCAGATATGGCGCTCAAAGGGATCGTTCGCGGTACACGCTCCCATGAACCGACAGCGTCAGAGCTGCTCCAATGCCTTGTCCTCGGGCGCTGAGTTCCTTGGATTTCTTTCCATGTTCACCTTGTGTGTATGTAGCTAGCGAAGGGGGTGGGCTGCTGCTTGCGGAGTGTATATGGAGGCTGGGGAAGGTTGGGGGAGCTGTGTTGTAGCACTTGAGGATTCTATGCGATTACGGTCTTGGTTCGATAGTGATGGTCCGGGGAGAGGCTGGCTGTGACTCCTTGAGGGGTACTCTGCTGTCTGAAGCAGGATAGATAATCGCAAAGGGGAATCTAGAGATAATGTTTGGGGAAGGAATGACAGCAGCAGGTAATTTTATTGGTAGACTATCGTTCTATTCCGTTCCCTCCAGCGAACAAGGTTATCCAGAGCCTAAGGAAAACTATACGGTACAATCTATATATCGTTTTAAAGACTGTCCCACCTGTGCCATCAACACCGCCTCGTAGCACGCAAAGCTCCCCAGCCCTAATCCGAATGTTCATCAGAATAGACTGTGGTAGTATACGATGGTAGCATCATCGGCAGGAACGGGGCCGTTGATGTCGCACTTGCTGAAGTCGACGTTCAGCATGGCTGTTGTTCTGCGGATGAGATCTTGCGATTGAGGAGGTGGGCGAGTGGGCGAGATGATGAGTCTTTGGAGGTTCGTGTTTAGTGTTGGCCATTCGATACGTCGCCGGTGATGTGTGGTAGCTGGGTCGTAGGGTATATCAAGCGGATTTCCGAGAGGAGATGGTTCTGATAATCGCTTGCATTGTGGTTGGTGCACCTTGGTTGCTTGCTTGCGCAGAAGGTCGGAATTCCTTCATCTGATAATGACATTCCCCGGCTTACGTGGATGAATATCCTTATCAAAGGGCAAGCGCTTCGAAACCGTGCCTCATAGCGTACTACAGATGCAATGGATCCAGCAGCCACGGTACGATGCCCAACGACTACCCCAATCCCTTTCCTTAGAGTCAGCAGCACCATCCGCATTCAATCGGCAACACTGCTACCTCTTGGACTATCAACATATTAGCACAGGGACTCATCAACAATATCATCTGGTCCTTACAATGAATTTCGAACACCTCATAAGCATACACCCACCCGCCGCTCGAACCCAACGTCATTCCCACCACAATTGCGCCGGCCATACTCCCAGCATGCACCCGTCCGAACGTCGACTCTCCCAGTACCGCCAACCAGCATGTCAAGGACATCCATTCCCAAAATTCCAATCAAGGTTCCTCGACGGCGCTTCGCCGCGCCTCTGGCAGATTCCCAAAATCATCCTGGACCGATGACAGCAGGCGTGGCTCTCTGATCCAAGAAGCTGACCGCAGGAGATTGCTGAATGCTCGAGGGACGGGGGATCTTTCGCCTGTAGAAATCATCGTAAATGTAGACAAGGATAGTCTTACCATCAAAGAATGTCCGTTTCAGACGGCTCGCTGGGTGAGACAGAAGAACAGTGGGGCCATGCAAAAGGTCCTTGTGCGAAAGCCATGAAGCCGGCACTATGACTCCAAGAGCCAGATATCCAGGAGATTAGCAAAGGCCTTCGATGCCTGAATCAGGAGTCAGCGATCAATTTGAGTACGAGGCACGCGAAGTCATGAAGTATTGAAAAGGAATAGAGTGATGCACTTTTCTATTCGAGCCTCTGTTGGCAGTGCAGTAGTCATCTGTGAGAATCTCGACGACTTTGAAAGTACAATGGGCTCCATCCATGCCCGTACACAATAAAACCTGACTCCCTTGAGACCTTTGAAACTTTGCACCTGCAGTCCGCCGAATCCCATCTCCTGATGTCTGAACGTCTCAAGGCCATTCAGTCCCCGTCCCGCTTGCCTCTACGCACGCCTAGCCCGTGCTCATCACCAGAAGGCCTTCAACCCACAGCCGAATCCTCCGTCCAACGCCTTGCCGCCACTTCCTAATCATCATCCTCCACCCCATCGAAATCGAATTTCGCATTCGTCCCATTCCGGCGTTCCATCTCTTCGTCGGTGAGTTGATTCTCCGGCACGAACCGCCATTGCCCATCCTGTTCGCTCTGCAACAGCCGTGATTCAAGGCGATGCTCGTAGCAATCGACATCGACAGTGCCAAGGGCGATGAATCGGTGAACGTGGACCATTCTTCTCTGGCCATGTCTTCGTGCACGGCCGATGCACTGAACGTAAGACTGGGCAAATTGATGCCGGCTGTTGGCTAGGAGAGGCGACACGAAGATGACATGGTTCGCACCGGTTAAGTTGGCTCCGGCTGAAGATTCGGTGGATGAATTGAGAACCAGAACCCGGCGGAAGCCCGCATCTGCCGGTGTCGGATTGTCTTGAAAGGCGAGAATCTCCCTAATTCGAGCTGCGTCGGTTGGCTGGAGAAGAGAGTAGAAGGTTATGCCCGCGGCTTCCAATGCGTTCTCGATGGGCGTGCCAAGATCCTCGAATTGCACAAAGATAAGTACTTGCTCGTCCGCATCGAGTGATTCAATGAGTTCAACAATAGCGTCTACCTTGGTGCCGTAGCGGAGACCACCGTTATCGTCGGCGGCCAAGGTTGCCGCCGAATGGAGATAATGAGATTGGGCCGGTGCATCACAATCGATTATGACACATTTCTCGGAAGAATCTTGCTTTTCGAGGCATGCTCGGCAGACGAAGTGTCCGCAATTGCCAGACACAGTAATCGTCTCGGGGCTGTTGATGACTTGATCACATCCTTCGCACACAGGAGGAGTAGATGTTGACGCATTCCATTCCTGTAGTCGCCGCGCTCTGACGACGTATTTGAGGCGTCGGCGGGCATCTCTCCAAAAGACAATCAATCTCCGAATCTCATTTGACGCTACTCTCAGAGCACCATGGCCAGTTTTTTCTCTGTCAAGGAAGCGGTGTTCATCGCGGTCCCTGTTGTAGGACTTTTTCATGATTTCATTGATGCGCGTCAGCTCCAAGGTCTCCTCAGTATCACCGAGCTCATAATTTTCGAAGCTCTCCATCATCTCCTTGCCGTAAGGTTCTTCGCCGAGTTCTTTTAGTAGCCAGTCATACTTTAGAAAGGCCACCTCCAGAAGGTTCTTTGTTTTCTTGTAATCCATTGCTCGATGTTTGAGCTCAGGCTTACCAGCGTCGTTTGCATCAATTACACCACTGATGTCAAGGACTGTAGACCGTTTGAGGAGCGCTGCTTGGCCCGAGGAGCTATCTAGCAATATTCGCTCATTGCTGCTATAATCGCCACCACGGATGGGTTTCTTAGGTTTGACAATTCGCATGCTTGTCGCAATCAAAGCTTGCTCCATCTCCATGTAGAGAATCCGTTCCATGGCTGCCAGAGGACGGACGATTGTTCGCTCGGTACATGCGATTCCCTCGGACTTGGCAGAATTTTGCCTGACATAGAAGTCTAGAAATTCTTGTGCGTGAGAGTGGCGATGCTCGTACCAGACGTGCGAGAAGCTCAACTTAAAGGCTCGAAAGAGCTCGGCGGAAGTCCGTTGTTTGCGGAAAGCCTTAATGGCTCTACCTGTCATTGAGGCTACAGAGTCGTCGTCGCGCCCAAGATGGACACCTAGGAAAGCAGCGAACGTCTTGATATCGTAGAAGCTGTCCAAAGGCGGTGTGCCGGACAAAACCCACCGGCACTTGCTATGGATTGAAGTGACACACTTTCGCACGATTTCGTCCACGTAGGTCCACTCATCGAGCACCACTCTGTACCAACTGAACATATGAAGAGGCGGGTGGGTTACATTGCTAAACCTACGATGCATCCTGTCAAGGTTGAATGGATTTCGAATGATGGTTTTGTCCGCAGCGTCTTCAACAATGGCTGCTATCTCTTCCTCGCGGGCTTCTTCCATTGCCTTGTAAAATTTCTCCGGAGAACCCCAGCGTCTTATTTGTTCTTCCGTGGCAACCCAGCGTTCGAGGTAGTTTCTGCCCTTCAGTCTTCCGAATGGAACGCGGCGAATCAATTCGCGATCGGTTCTCGCTTTTCTCAAAATCTCATTGAGACCTTCGCCGAATTCTTCGTCTCTGTCGGCGTTCTTCATGGCTTCGACATTCTTGCACAGCTGTTTGTGGGCTTTGTCGAACCATGTCGAAAAGGGTCTGCCGCCCTCTTTAGGACCGGGTGGAACAGCAGCAGCGTATGCCAGATCACTCATGAATCCAGGCTTGTTGAGCAAGGACCACGACACAACGACAATATGAGCTCGTGCATAGTCTGAAATCGTGAGCTTCTTGGAATCATTGTAATCTCGGATCAGCAAGATGTGATATTTTTTGCGTAAAAACTTCTTAATTTGCTGCGTCCATTGTGTACAGATCGTCGGAGGAACAATGATCAGCGTGGCTCGGAGCGAGAGCTTGCCTTCAATCTTTTGAGTAGCGTATAGTTCGGCGAGGTGCATAGTACTGTCGATAAGGGCTATTGTTGTTGCCGTCTTGCCGAAACCCACTTGATCTGCGCAGACCCCACCAAAGACTGGATTCGGTCTCGACACCATGACTTCTGCTCTCCAGCCGAGCTCCGCAAGGACTGCTTCTTGAACCTCCCTCTCCTCAAAGACTTCGCCATCGTCAAGCTCTCGGCCCAGCATCCAGCCTAACGCTTGCTTTTGATCGGCTCGAAGTTGGATTGCGCCAGGCTTCAAGACTGCGATACCATTTTCATTCAACCCAGGAATTAGGAACTGGTGTTGTATAACCGCATCGCCGCTATTGTCTCGCAGAATAAACATCGGAAGGACGGGCTTAGAGGGCTTGTGATTCACATCGAGACGCCATTTGGCCGTTGTGGTAGCACTCGGTGTGATGCGTCGAGAATCCGAGAAGGCCGGGAGCTGTGCCAGTGCCAAATGGGCTAGTGCCGGAACATTCAATCCAATTCGCAGAGCGCACCAACTGTTGTCAAGCTTTCGAATCTGCACGGAGAATGCTTCGGGCAGATCGCTCATTCCCTTCTCGAAATCCAAAGCCTGCCTCTCATCTTCATAAGGCACTATGGTTTCAATTCGACCTTTTTGTTTGAATGACCATTTAAGATCGGGCTCCTTGGGTGAACAAGTCTTACACTTCCGAATCCTAGGAGGCACTTGCAGATTTCTCCAAGTATCTGAAAAGCCTTCAAGGTGGCGAACCTTCTCCAGCACAAAAGTGAGCTGCGACAGAGTAACCTTGAGATGGGTGGCATCGACGGTTCTCATCTCATTGTCAGTGGGCTGATCTGTCAAATCTGTCACTGAAATGGGGATAAAGCATTGCAGTAGGGCCTCTCCGGCGTGCTTGCAGGTCCCGTCAACACCGGTGTGTGAGAGCGTCTTGTTGGTAATGCCAACTGTAATATCCGGGTCCCAGAACATAGGCCGAATTACCTCATAGTACGCCTCTCTGCCCTTAAACGCCTCAAGGCGTGCATTGATGGGAAACCACTTCGTAGGGACAATGCATTTCGAGATAGTTTCGCGCGCCGTGCTCGATCGGTAAGCGGCTTCCATGTACGCGATGTTGTGGCGGTCATTGCCATAGTCCAGTCTATGAACGTCTTTCGAGAAGACGAACCGATCAGCCTTTGCCGGGCCAATCCTGTTGGGGTCAAGAAAGAAGAATATGGATGATTCCGGGTTGGTTGGCTGGACCTGAATATGTAGACTGCCGTAGGCGGCTCCACACTGCTGTCTTGCCTCGTAGACCCCTGTGATTTTGCCATCCAAACCTGCATGCGTGAGCTCTTCGGGTCCTTCGATACAGATCTTGTCCCAGACAGTATTGTTCTTGAACCTATCATGTTCTAGTCCAAGGGTCGATTCATAAGCAGTTGTCGACCGCGCGTCTGGTGTACGCTTTATGCTGAGAGGATAGCGTCGTGCCCAGGGCAATCCAAACTCCCATTCTCCCTCGAGGATTTCTTGACCACGGACCTGCATCCGAGCAATTGGGAGCTTTAGGAGGCCGCGGACTTTGTTGTTGCCGGGTGCCTTGATGTTTGGTTTGGCGTAGAGAAACCAATCTACTTTTCTTGCATTGAATACCAATTCCAGCCGAGAATGTGGTGCTGTGTAACTGATAGTCCAGCAATGTGTTCGCTTGATCGAATCGAATCGAAGTTCTTCTCCAAGTGATTCATTCGCCAACCGTTCGAAAAGAATCCAAGCTTCGAGTTCAGCATGCGTTGTATCACTCCTCTCTTTCAAGTGCTTTAAAGTGTCAAAGCTAAGATCTTTCATTTGTACCCGCATAGGAAGTTCATTCTTAGCAAGATCAATGAAGTCTTGAGGCTGGCGCCGCTGCAATGTGCCGCACGCTTCGTAGGTATGTTTAGGAGTTCCTCGGCATCTCTCACATGCTGTGTGCTTGCATACAGTGCAGCGATAGATTTGGCGGCTGGTGACCTTAGCATGGCCTTCGCACTTACACAAGCGGACGCTTTTCTCTGCGCAGCTCGCCAGTACGTTAACTTTCACCTTGGAACCATTCCAAGGCAGTAAGTATTGCGTCCCTGAGGTGAAGTCGTGACTAATCCAGGGTGTGGTGATGCCTCTTCGGTTACCCAAACTAATAGTTCCAAGAGCCTGTGGCACCAAGATTATCGCACTAAGGATGGCGGCTGTGACAAGAGTAGTGGTCATTGCGTTGCCGGAAAGATCCATGAGTTCTCTATCGGTCTCACGATTCAGGACGAGCCGATTAATAAAGAGACCCTCGAGACTGAGCGTTTCAATGCCGACTATCGGACCGCCGCGGAGGGTAAGGAAGTGAATACCGGTAGGTGTCAGGCATTGTGTAATTCCCCAAGCAGATACATCGGTGTCTCGGTCTACGTTCTGAGAAAGGTTCCATATTCGTAACTTGGAGGATGAATCGATTCCGTATCGCATGTAGTTCCTCAAGCTATTGATCTCCAATGTGTCCTGAATGCGCTCCACTTGGCTCTTCGTCCATGTGTACTCCATCCAATCAGGTGGTTGGCACGAACCCTTCTCGACCCAATTAGTCAGTGGTCGACCTGTCCCCAGATGGAACATCTCCCGATACTTTTCATGACGGACTCTGCTGAGCAGCCATGCGACTTCCGTTGTCTTGTTGGTAGCACGGCTATCTCTTTGCATTTCCCCCTTGGCTCTGAGTAGGCGGGGATCTTCAGGCGGTAGTAGGAAGGCTTCTACGGACGAGCTTGCTGGCCGACGAAGTTTGCCCATGAGCTCGGACCAGCGGCGGATCCGTTTGTCGGCATTGGGGATGCGAAGTCGGTTCATGCATACCATGTAGCCGCGATGGCGCATATGCGGGATATAATAGTCCTTGGAGTCGAAGTACCCGTATTGCACTGCGAAGCCAGGGTGCGTTCCCCAGAAATCTCTATCATACTTGGGTTGGAAGAACAGTTCGATTTTTCCCCACGGCGCTCCTCTTACGTTCTCTAGGATCATGATCTTAGGATTGGTATTCCTCGCAACCGTGCGGATGGCATTGAACGTATCGCCGCTTTCACCATGGCCCTGGAGCGTCTTCGGTTTATGATTGAGATGGCTGAAGTCGACGCACGAAAAGCCAGCGATGATCACGTCCATGTCGTGCGGGACCTCGTGATTCGCACCGTAAACCGTGGAGGCCTCTTCCCGAGCCGCCATCTCCGTCACGTCACGGAAGATGTGCTCAACGTCAGTGTTGACGGCGATCAGGTTCTGCTTCAGCGGATCTATCTCCGCCGAGTAGCAGTGCTCCACCTGGAGACCAGGGTTACCCAAGGTCGCCAGGCTGGCTTGAACAGCCCGCAGCCCAATGATGGGCGCGTCAGTACCCGAGCACATGGTGGCAACCCGAAGTTTTTTGCCTGGGAAGGCCTTCAGGGCGTCATCTAAGCCGTGAGTCACGGCCTGTCTTGCCAGGTCGGTGAAGATGTCTTCCATCTTCGACATTGGTGGCCATGACTCCTCTATGCCCCCCTTGTGCTCGGTCTGCTTGGGCATGTTCGTGCCGGAAGCCTTGACCCCTCTCGTCCGTCTACCCTCCCCGGCAGCAGTGCCCAGGTGCCCCCCTTCCGAGTCAAAAGGCGTCGGAAGTGGGGCCCCATCTGGCAAAGCTGGCACACCATGGCCCGAGACCCGCTGTCTCTTGGCCCCTCCCCCTGGTGTGACCTCCGTGGAGGGGCGTTTTCTTGTGGATGTTACCGCCTCATCCCGTTTTTTTATGGATATTTCTCCCGAAGGAGACCCCGGAGCTCTCGAAAGAGACCCCGAAGGAACGTCACCCAGATTTTTTAAGGATGTTGACTCATCCGGCTGGTTGGACGATGCCATCACGGCACCGCAGAGGAGGGAGCTGGAGCAAAATCAGCTGTGGGCAAGTAGGGTCTGTGGTGCTGCAGTGTGAGGAAAGCGGGCGAAGGAAAGAGAGAGGAAGGGGAATGTTTTGTGCGAATTGTTGATAGTAGGGCGGGTCGGTAGGGCTGGCTACGCGATTCCTTACTGGTGGTGATTGGTCGGAACAAACCCCTAGATCTTCCATGTTAGCCTCGTTCTCATCACAGCGCATTGAACTCGTACGTCTCCAACAACTAGAAGTGCATTGTCCTGGACCACATCAAGAAACAAAAAAGCAATATTGTCAAGGTACAGACATCCTTCCGTGACGGAGCACAGGCTGATAGTATGTAACCGCAATCAGTGGGCCTTCAGTGGAAGGCAGGAGCTTTGATCGCAAGGCCCAGAGTTCCAAGCCACAACCAGCTCTAAAGAAGAACAGGATAGAACGTCGCCAAAGGAACGAAAAGAGGGGACAAAGACCTGCGTTGGTATATCTCAGAAGCACACAAAGAGGCTTCTCGAAGAGCAAACAAAGCCGCGGCGGAGGGACTAAGCTTTGAAGCAGAGCTACCGCATGGCCTTCTGTCTGTGGTTGCCGCAAGACGACCAGGACTTGAGCACAGTTCTGAGAACCTGTGCTAGAACAACCCTTCAGCCGGACAAAAGACAATAAACCCGCATGGGTTGCCTAGGTGGGGTCTAGTACTCCACAACGCTCGCAAATTCTCCCCATTCAGCCCACATTGGAGGCCTCCGAGATGGTAAGCTACTATCTCTTACCACCGCCTTGTGAGTCTTTGCAGGCTGGTAATATATTTCGAGTACCAAGCGTAAGCAAAGTCTCCAACATACGTGCACTTTGCTTTCGATAAACATTACTTTGTACATGCACATGTTTGAAGGACGGACAGAAAATCATAGAAGAAACAAAATCAGAAAGACAGATTCCAAGGAGATTTTCTTACCTATACAGTATAAAACATCGACTCATTAAAGCGAGGCGAGAGGGCAGAAGCTAAAGCCTCTTGGAACAAGGATACTTTAAAGCCGGGACTATGTGTTAGCTTGAGTCACCAAGGGGCACATAGCGTTCTCGGGCTGCAACGACTTACAAGGACGATGTCCTTATACAGTATATAAGGAGACCAGGGAGAAGCAAAAGCTAAACTTCCTCGAGGGAGGCTTCTTCTATGACAACGTCCTAGGCGTTAGCTGGGATCTCGAAGGGAGGTCAAGGGTGTCGGGATCAAGACTGACTTACCAAGGCCAGATGCAAGGGTCTATTACTACCCCACAAAGCTCTCGAAGGAGGCAGGTATGCTTCGAGTCACCCACCAGCGGTTAGCTGATGCGGAGGTGAGAGCTAGTACTGACGTGGATGGATGCAGCTTACCCAGGCCAACCTTTCACATCGCGACGGTCACCCGCATCACCCCCAGCAGGAAGGTGATCGCAGGAGCCAGTGTTCCTTTGTATACCAGTCATGGTGTATACAGCTTTATAACGGATAGCTGCAGCCACCCTCAGACCCATGTGTCTTTGCTGCATGGTGGTGAGTCTGACGATCATATCTGGACACGAAATGACAGACAGGAAAGTAAATAGAAAGAGTTTGAGGAAAGAGTTGTGCGTTTCCACCTTAACGCGGGAGGGCTAGGGGGTATCGGCCCGTAGAGAGGCCATTGGCTCGCTTCGCGGCTGTCCTCTTGGCATGCATTCCAAACGACTTCAGCATGGCTTCTGCCGCTGCAACTACGACACTTGTGGCTATCACTGCATGTTTCTTTATTCTGAGCTCTTGCTCTATGATTATTGAAGACGACTGATAGAGTCTGAAAGGATTGTGTGGGTAGACTGGCGGTCTGGACGACTATCGTTGAGGCGGAGGCTGGATTGTACAAGCTTCAACATAACCAATAACTCCTACCACTCCTTTTCCACCCCCATTTGCAACCTCTCTCATTGCATTCAAGCCTACTCTAGACAAGAACTCATTAGAAAACATCTCTGTTATTTCCCCTATTGCTCAAAATGGCCTCAACCACCCCAAGTGGCGCAGAAGCCAACGTATTCGAAGACCTCTCCGGAACCCCCCTCTCCCATACCACCAACCCTTACGACTCCCTCATCGAAAGCTGCCAAAACAACCTCGTGAGCCATGTCCACCTCATCTCTCCCCTCTCTCCACCCTGACCACCCCCAGAAGCAAATGCAAGCCCGTTACGAAACCCACCGAACCGCACGGAACAGCCAGCAAAAGGCCAAACTCCTCTCCCCCAGCTTCTCCGGCTTCAGCATCGATCCCGTGCTCCACAAGCTCGTCAACAAGGCCCAGTATCCCGAATTCGAAGATGAGAGGAACTGCCTGGTATTCTGGGCTCGACCGCCCCAACACCTGAGAGCTTTGATCCGCACGATACAGCAGCGAGTGCTGGATATAGCTCCAAGTAAAATCTACGCACTCTCTCGCCCGAACGAAACTGCTGATCTCCCCAGCCAGACCTCTGGCTCATGCCCCCCAACAACCTCCACATGACGACCCTCGAAATCGCCCACTCCCTGACCCCTGACGCGGTCGAGAAACTGGTAATCCTCACGGTGCCTTCCACCCTTATACCCACATATTGATCTCACAAATCCCAGGTATCGACCCTCTCCCCAGCCGTCCCCGGGATAACCGACCACACCCACACCCACCGCGCCCGCCTCCTCGCCCCCATGCTAAGCTACGACGCCTCCGCCCTCGCCCTCAGTCTCCTCCCCGCCGCTGGCGAAAACCCGCCCTCTACACGCCCCCCCGAGGCGGACGACTACACCTACCACCATCTCCGCCGCGACATCTACTCCCTCTGCACCGACGCAGGCATCACCATAGGCAGCCGCTACACCGTGCCCTCCGCCCATCTAACCATCGCACGATTCGTCTCGCAAGACGATATCATAACGAAGGAAGCTCCCGCAACGCAGGGACAAGCCACCAAAGACGGTGGGCTGGGAGGAGTGGATAGAGAAAAGGTAAGGAACCTGGTGGAGAGGATCGAAGAGATCAATGCGTGGTTGGAGAGGGAGTATTGGCCTCGGGGAGGGGAGGAGATTAGGGCTGGGGGCGAGTGGATCGTGGGTGAGGAGAAGGGGCTGGATTGTCGGAGGGGGACGTTGTGGTATGGTGGAGGGGAGACGGTGCGGTTGGGGAAGGGGTTTTAACTGCTGAGGGGCCGGGGGCAGGACTAAGGGAATTTTACGATATAGTTCATTTGATAGATGATATACGAGAGACGAGATACATGATAGAGAATCTCTCTGGTTGGAATTAGGCTAGGCCCTAATGTCGGTGCTTTCTATGTGTGTGTGTATGCTCTGAGAGTAGAGGCTCGTGGCAGGTCTAGCTCTGGCAAATCTCAAGGAAAGACTGCAGCAACGCAGGATTATGGCGAGGTACTGTAAAAATCGATCCATGCAAAGCAGGCATCATCTCCCCAAGTACACGTGTGAGTTTTCTTCGAACCGCGATTCCATAAGATGAGAGATGATCGACGGTTCTCTGCTTGGTGGTTAAGTGCATACGGATATAGCATCCGCAAGTATCGATTCAACAGCCAGATAGGAAGGAGTATACCCATCCCCTGCAATCGAAACAAGAAGATCTTCTAGCTAGCACCCTGCTCCAGCTACCAGCACCCCATCCCATCCCCTCTGCCCACCCCCTATCCCATTCCATTCTTCTCCATATCTCACATCTAGAACACCAGCGCCGCACCCTTCGTCTTCTTATCGCCACTACAAAAACACAAACCATCAGCAACCCCTCATCCCACCCCTTCACAGGAAACAAAGAAATACACATACCCCAACTCAAAATGCTTACACCGCTTCAGCGCCAACTGCGCCTTCGTCTTGCACGCCGTGCATTCCAGCCTCAGCACGACTTTCTTGGTGGTCTTGGCCTTTTTGTGGAAGACGGGTTTGGTTTGGCCGCCGTAGCCGGATTGCTTGCGGTCGTAGCGGCGTTTGCCTTGGGCGACTGTTGAGGCCTGGAAGGGGAGGGGGGTATCAGCGAGGATTCGGAGAGGAGAGTGTGAAAGCACGCCGGGTGGAGGAGAGGGGGGCGCTGAGAGGTGGGGGAGGATGTACTTTGCCGGCTTTGTATTGGGTGACTTTGTGTTGGGTGTGCTTCTTGCAGTCTTTGCCTTTGCAGTAGGTGCGCCGGGTTTTGGGGATGTTGACCTGGGTGCAGGGGCTTGTTAGCTGGTGATGCCGGACAAAAGGTTTGTGGATATGATTGGGGAAGGGGAAGAGCCGAGATGGGCAGTCGAGAGATGGGGGAAGTGGTTGATGCGGGCGTTTGGAGGGATCGCTGGGAAAGCATAGAGAGCTATGCGCTGCTTCGTCGTCTGAGCGGAGTGGCTGTGCGGTACTGCTTGTGGGGACGTCGTCGCCGCCATCCGTCTCGGCCGCTGGCGTCAACCCATCCTGAACACTAGCATTCCGCAGATCTTTTCGAGCCTTTCGAGAAGCAACAGGTGCAAAGGGGCTTTGCTTACCATCTTGAATAGCAGTCCTGTATCGACTTACGTATGGTACACGTCCTGGTTGCAACGGTAGGATGGAATTGAGGATGTGGGCTCGCTTAAAGGCATGGATTTGGACTAGGCTCTGACCACCAGCCGAGCTTAGGCCGAGGCCCAGCCCTAAATGGTGATCGTGAGAATCCATTTTTGGGAAGATCCAAACCGAGCTGAGAGACAGGCATTCTTGTACTCTTGAACAGACAGGATCCTAGGTTATGAGAGGACGGTAAACAACATGTGACTTTGCTTGAGACTCTCGGACGAAAGATTGGTGTATGTTTATCTACGTAAATTGTCGGAATTTCATCCTTTTTCCAAGTCCTATAAGCTGCTGCATATACTCAATCGTCCAGAGCTACATTCCATTGCCAAATACATCTTCGTCCGAGTCCCTAGTGAAAAATCATCGGCAGATAATTCAGAGCCCGGCTGCTTCGCGTCCATCTCCGCAAGTTGCCTCTGTGAACTCTGCACCGGCTAGTCCTTCTCTGGTACTTCAGATACCTGTTGCCCGTCTTTCTCGGCGAAGTTTTGTTCGATGGGGACCATCATCTCGGCGAGGGACGTTTGGCGTACTGGGTTTTCTCGTTGCATGCGCTCCTGGTGATCAGCCTCCCATCGTCTCCGCATCTGTTCCTCCGTCTCAAGAGCACTCCGGTGGTGGCGTCTCCGGTGGAGGAAGAATAGAAGGGCTGCGAGGATGCAAAAGGGTAATCCGAGACCAAGCCCAATGCCGACACCAAGCTTGACGGCACTAGGGTTTGAGTGTGAGGCCGCGGCGATGGCAAAGGAAGTTACAGTCATGACAGCCGGGGTAGTCGATGTTGCTGACGGGGGGGAGATGGCGTTGTATAGGTCGAAGGAAAGGCGTACAGGCCTGTTGCCTCCGATGGGAGGGCGCTGTTGACAGGCTTCTTGCAAGAGGTGGAGATCTGTTGCGGATGTTGTTAGCCATGCCTTCCAACAATAATTAATGCTTTTCTACAATTTATTAACACATTCGAAGAAGATACATGTCTTAGACAGTCGATGCACGAATCGATCGTCCTATTGAATGCGCCGGCGCCGTCATCGCAGTACTGATACTGTAACGTCGCATTGGTCTGGAGTACCCTGTCCACCAACGCTTGTTCCATGGCCCCCGAAGGACCCTTGCAAATATCACCGCATTGATTGCTTTGAACCGTTGAATTGTCGTTCTCAAAATTGAAAATACAGTAGTCAATGGTGAATTTGGTATTGACTGTCGTAGGCTAGTAAGTATGGCTCTCTCTACCTAGCCAGGCGACTTACAGAGAAACCAGTATAGGTCATTCTCATTCGTCTTAGTATCGTACGCTGTCGAATTCTCCTGGCACTGGATGCAATCGTGGAAAATCCGCCCGTTACTGGTCGAATTCGGTCCCTCAAGCTCCCAGTCATTACAGACAAGCTCACCTGGTTGAGTAGTTGAGCTGTTATCGAAGGCAGGATTGCTGTGGGGATTATTCATGCAAATAGAAGAGCATTCGGAGTTTGGGGTAACTTCGATTGTGTGTACCAAGCCAAGTAGGGGCAACAGCACAAGAGGTGATATTGTGCGCATTTTACAAGGGCGGAATTTCGAATCCTCGCACTAGAAGAGAAGAGGGTTGGAGCAACGGAAAAGGAGTACGACAGACCAAAGGAAGAAAAGTCAAGAGGAAGGACACTGTCCGCTTGTACAGATTCGCGTCAAACCATCGCTCGGCTTTACTGGCATCCCTACAGTCAGCCATGTTTCAAGGTCGCATATCGGAGGACGAATTGATGAGTCGGACCAATGCAAGAAACCGTCTATGCTGATCATTGAAGGCATTACCTGTAAAAAAGCTGCGTAATTCGCCGGTTCCATTTTCTGCCCCCCGAGCTGAGGGTTTCCTCGGGTACCACAGTGACCAATAAGGCCCAGGCTGACATTGTGCAATCTGACATGCTTGTATCAACGACTCGAGATCGCCAGCTATGTTCAGTAAGCCTTTGGACGTATTGCTGAAAGGCTGAGGTATCGCTGTCTGAGACTTCTCCGGTCGCCAGACTGACCAATTATCACCACGCATCGCAAGTATCGATAATCATCTGTAAGACAATCATAGTAAGTGGCATTGCAATAAAAAGGTCAAGTATTTTCTGTGTCTGCCTTGAGGATTGTACTTAGATAAGGCTAGGCCATATCGGTCACCGCTTCTCCCTGCCCCTGGTCCATGGTTGAACGTGTTACTTTAACCATACTTAATGTGACCTCTTCATCTTTCTGCAAGCGAGGGCTACCTTTTCAAATGAGATTTCCTTCAGCATGCTGCCCTCCACGAAGATTTTGCAGCCTTGTGTCCGTTCAAGGCTGTGTAGACGCATGCACTGCGGTCCAGTGGGCTCGGTGGTTTCCAATTGGCTGGCCGTCACGCCACAACAGACCCAATGGTATTGACTCATGGGCTGACAAGGAAACTCAGCTTGGACCTTCTCCACGATGCATTGGCTGTTTCGTCTTTGGTGAACGATAGGTGTTCATGCACGTCACTTGCGGGCCCGAGCTTCCGAGGCCTGGATGATGCGGCTCCAGCAGGAATGGTCTGATCTACTTATGCCCCACCTCGTATTAATCATCCAGAAACGCCGCCACCAACCTATGACACTCAACCCAAGGATTGTCTTGATTCCGCATGTTGATCAAGTCCCGGACTGACCGCGAACCCTCAAAGAAATCATCGTATTGACGTACCGAACTGCATTGCAATCAACGGACGATGGCGGAGATAAGGTACGTGGCTCCCTCAGGATGGACTTCAACCGATAACATTCCTAATAACTTACGTGAACAGTATCATCGCTTCGGTCATTGGAGTCGCAGGCGCAGGCTTCCGCCTGTCTTTAATCCTCAATGCTGTCGGTGTCGAACTCGCGACTGCGGAGGTCGAGATCCAAAGCATGGCAAGAGGCATCTCCTCATTCTCTTTGATGCTAAAGCAAGTCGGCATGACGTTGGAAGAATCAAAGTCAATCGCTTCGCAGAGCGCGCTCGATACGGCCAAGGAGATCACCGGTCAGAGTCAAGTGGTCTTTGACGAGATCAAAAACATGGTGGAGATGGTGCAGAAAAGGGATGACAAGGGCAATCTGCGATCCATCACAGTGGCGCAAAGGATCAAGTGGTGTTTCAAGAAGCAAAGGGTCCAGTATCTGCTTGGGCAGCTGGAGTCGCTTAAGCTGAGCTTGTCAATTATGTTGCAGACGCTACAGCTGGGCAAGCGTCTTGCGAAGACTTAGTATGTTCCCTAAAACCCTTGAGAGACGTGCGCTAAGACATTGCAGCGAGAACCCATCCAAACCTCCCCCACAGGAAAGAGACATATTACAAGAACGGGCCGAGATACAGAACATGGTTGTCGTGCGACACTGGGCTCTTGTCGATCTTCGAAGACTCTATGAAGCGGCTGAACAGGAAGATGTTGACGATCTCAGAAGCCCGATAGATAGTGCGCCACCAAGCCACAATGGCGTGGAGCATCCCGGAGGTGACACCCGACTAGCTATTGAACCTGCGCCTCTCGAGTCGGATGGCTCTAAGGCACTGATTAAGTATCACGAAACACCACTGAACCAGCTTGACTCGTCTTTGGAGAAGGCGATGGCTAGGCCGAATCGGATACTCCGGAACCCAGACGTAAATGTGGTGGACTATCTTCTGGAGGAGTGGACTCGGTTGCGAGAGCTTGGAAAGAAGCGGCAGAAGAAGAACGAACGATACGGTGCACACTATGAGACCGACGAGTCAGACGACTTTTCCTCTGAAGGCGAGTTTGAGCGATCGCAAGCCATCAAGGGAAAATACATCACAAACGGTGCAGGGAGACCCAGTAAGAATGTTAAAAATGTGCGCTTTCGAGCACGCGTGGAAGACGACTCCGAAGCATCGGACAAGGGAAAGCCTCGAAATCAACAACCCTCCCGGCATGTTCTCCGCTCAGATTCCTCAAGCTCTTCCTCTTCCTCTCCAAGCCCTTCACCCCCTCGATCCCGTCGCAGCAGCGACAGCGGCACTCAGAGATATCGCCCGCAACCACCCGAACTCGCAGACCGCACTCGCCGTCCATATACACAGCCCCGCGACGGCGGCTCCGATCGTCCTGGCTCCCGTGGGGGGCCTCCTTCACCAAGTTCGCAACCACCGCGTGCTATGGCTATGCCCAACCAGCACTTGCACAGTACACAGCCACAATCTCCGGGCCTTCGGCCTCCACACCACAACGGCCAGTTTCCTCCACAGAACGGTCAACATCCACCGCAGAATGGTCAGCATCCACCACAAAATGGTCAATATCCACCACAGAACGGTCAGTTTCCTCCCCCGAAGGGCTACTATCCGCCTTCTGGGCCTCAGCGGATGGCTTCGTCAGGCCCGTACGGCATGCCACCTCCAGGCTATGGGTCAGGCCAGCAGCCGCAGCCTAGCTTTCAAGGTCCCCCTCGAGGCCCGCCAGGACCCGACCACCAAACAGGCGGTCACCACCATCACCACCACTCCAGCAAGAAACGAGATGGCGCAGGAGGCAAGCCGGCAGAGGGAAAGAAGAAGGAGAAGTCCGAGATTAAAGGGGTCAAGCGGGGCTTACTCGGGGCGGGAGCAGTGGCAGGTCTCCTGGATCTTCTGGGTGGTCTCGATGCAATATAAGCAATGGAAACGTGTGAATAGAAATTCTTCAGCATGTATAAATGACGTTCTTCTAACGATTGCACTAACGAGCGATGAATGCTACGGTTAGGGTGGTCAACTACAATGTATCAGAAGCAGTCATGTTTTTACAGAAACATTTGTAGTTTCATTTGACAACAGTTTCGTTTCTTGCAGCTGTAGACCGATGCTGGGGAGTGTGGGTCGTTTGAGTCTACTCTTGGTTGGGCAAGCGTGAAGTCGTCAAAGCGTCAACAACGTCTCGAGACTAATCACGTCACATCTTCCTTTCAACATCTTCTCACTGCTAAAGTACAGTCGGTATTCATGGCTCGGTACCTGCAACTCGATGCCCAATGACTGCCCTTGATGTTGTCCGGTTCCATTTTCCTTGCATGAAACATATCCACCGCATCCCGAAATGGCTGCTGTGTTGGCAAATGGAAGGTTGCCGAGGCCTGAGCGGTGTGACAGCCACACCATTGTCGACATGCATCGCGTGCCTGCTTTTAGCATCCCACGCCAGCGCTCTCGAAGCGCTCGTGCGAGGTTGTTGAGACCGGAGAGTGTTGCACAGCGTTTGCAGACTTGACATGTGAAGATGCAAGAGGGAGGAATGACTGGTTGACGGTCTCACGAGGACGAAGTGGGTTAGCTCTCTGTTGATCTGCTACTGATGCACCTTCCTTTGAACCTTTCGAGAGAACGAACAGTAGTCCAACACGCAGCTTCTTGTGGACTTTTCCTTCGATTCACTGTTCGCCTCCGTGCCTCCGTTATCGGAGACTGAGACTCGGTCTGCGAAGCGGTCTACATGTCTCTTAAAATCGTAGTCTTCTTCACTAGAGCCCGACTGCATGAAAGCAGCAATCAAGGTCTGCTGAATCGCATTTCTATTGGTACTGTTCCATGCAAGATCCAAGCCTCAACGGAGGCTATTGTTCGGTACCTGCACGTGGGGGCTGTTAGATGCACTAGCATTCAGTAGTGTCGTCGATTCACTCATGTGAAGCACTCGTTGCCCACATCAAAGACTACTATTGCACACCCCACCGTAATATGTCTGGAATGCGGTGGCCTTTGCATCCATCTGTCCGCGTCTTCCGTTGATTGAAGAGAACAGCGCGCGATCTCAGCATGGATCATTCATCATCATGGGTTACGGCTCCTATGTCTCATGGACCCTAATGATCAGCCTCCTGTGGTCGACCTTTCGAGTCAGAGCTGCTTTGCGCCTTGACAGTTGACACCTTCACCGTGTCAATTGCAGACTGCACTAACAATGGCTCCTCAACCCACCACAACCCTCGAAGGAGACACCGACAGCTTCAGCAATCCAGCAATGAGCAACCCCCACAAACATCCTCCCAAGACGCAGGACGCCTCCACCGACATCCCCTCGCCACGACGAGACAGTGGCTACGAATCTCCCTCTCTCCCCTCGACTCCACAACACCGAAGATCCCGCACCTCGAACCCAACCGCAACCCCTCCCCAACACCCAACCCACCCACTCACCATGTCCCCATCTCGCAGCTCCTCCCGGCCCACAACCTCCCACCGTTCGCCCCCCAGCAGCCGCAGCTCTCTAGCACCCAGCACCCGTCGCCCCTCCAACCCCACATCCCGCCGTTCCTCGTTCCTCCTACAGCCCATGAACCGAGCTTCCACAGCCCGACCGGCGCTGGGAAGTCGAGCCGCGAGCGAAGGCTACTTCCACCTCCGCCACAACCCGTTCCTGCCCCCCAGCAGCACATTCCCACCAACTCCAAAAACGCCGCGCCAATGCTCCTTCCCCTCCCCCATCAACCACCACCTCCGCTCACCAAGGCTTCCGTCTCCCACGCAGTCCCCGCAACCATCCTACTCAAACTATTTCCCCGCCCCACCAATCGATTGGACCCTCCCATCCACACGCCAAAAGGCCTACGAAGCCCTCGAGCGCGAGCGCCGCGGCTTACGTGGCTTGTGGCGGAAAATGGTGCCGAGAATCGGTGGTAGGAAGCAGAGGGTAGGTCTCTTTGATGGTGAGAAAGAGGGTAAGGGAAGCGATGCGAGTAGCGTGCGGCGCTATCGGGTTGATCTCGACGATGGGGAGGAAGGAGAAGGGGATCATGGTGGTGGAGGAAACGGGGTGGGAGGGTTGAGGTTGGGGCAAGGGGGTAGGAGGGGGGTGAGTGGATGGGGGTGTTGGGGGATTGGGAGAGGGGGCGGGGAGAAGGGGGGTTCGTAGAGCGTCACAAGCACCGGGCTGGGAATTTGGCGTTCTGAGGGGCGATACAGAATGATACCCAATTCCCTTCAGCGGTCCGAGAAGCAGATTTGGGTATACTTTAGCTATCTCGAAACTCATTACATGCCCTGACTTCACCGATGCCGCATCGGGTATGCCATCAAGACTCAGAGCGATGTGTCTCTTCACATCAAGAGATGCTTCACACCCTCGCCCAGGAGCTCCAGCAAGCCTCTAAGAACGGCAGGGCGGCCACACCCCAACTCCCTTTTCCAGCGCTGCTCACGACTACCGAATGCACAGTGTAACGTAGCCAACACCCCTCGATTATGAGAGGCAAAGAGGGTGTTTTGGCGCACTGTGTACTTTTCCAAGCGTTGCGTTTCGAAAATCTTACGAACGAGATTTATCCGTTTGTGGATTACCAGGGGGTTTTGGAGTGCTGAAGAGCCTTCCGCTGAGCTATTCTTGTTGGGGTCGGGATTTCGAGAATTGGGTAAATGTAGACAGCGATTGGAGTACGCTGCTGTCCCAACGCCCAACCCCCTTATCATCCCTCATACGCATGGCAGATCGGCTGGGCTTCGTCGAAGATGGTTTCCCAGGTACGTGCAGAGAGCGCTCGGATCTGGTGAGGAGGCCGGTGAGGAGATTGTACTTTTCGGGATTGCGTTGTTTGCTAGGGATCTGCGGGCGGAGGAGAAGGGAGGCTTGGGGTGGTTGGGGAGGGGGTTGGGATGTGAGAAGCGAGGCGCGGAGTTGGGATCTCGGAGCGAGGCATGGACTTCCACGCCAGGGATTGATCTCTAGAAAGGGCGGGCGGTTGAGTTCGGTGGCAGGGCGCGGTTAGAAGCCGGGCAGATGTGCTTCTCTGGAGCTGTACGTATATTGGAGAGAGATTAGTCCTGGGCCACACTCGGATGTCGTCGCGGGTGGGCATAGCAAAAGGCCTATCATTCCACTTCGTTCCACCTGGCTTCCAGCTGCATCACCGTCGTCCTCTGGGGATCGAATTGCAGCTGGCTCTGCAGATGATTGTAGTTGATTGTTAACCCCGCGATCAAAGGATGGTAATCATGCACGATCGGGCTCCCGCCCAACAACCCGCGGCTCAGAGCAATGCTCGCCATCGCCGAGGCCCTTTGCTGGCTGACAATCTTGAGCAGATCCATCTTCTGTCGCTGGCTCGCGAGGAAGGCTTCGATGTGTGGAATGGTCTGCTGATAGACCTGCTCGCGCTGGGCGGCGAAGCTGAGGAGCGAGTCCGTGGAGCTTAGCTTGCAGGCTTCGGAGTACTTTTGGCGCATGCGTGTTGAGTAGAGGGAGCAGTGGTGCCCTTCGGGTAAGAGGGTGTGCTGGAGTGGGAAGGTCGGGGCGAACTGTGTTCCGCGAACGGTCTCCTCGAAACAAGAAGGGCAGATGAGCAACGAGGCGTCTTTGTCGCCGTACCAGCTGGCGTTCTCGAGGCGACCCGTGCCTTGGCACATCGGCAACGGCGCCAATCGAGAGACGTAATCGATGAAGGGTGCTGGATCACAGGTGAAGTACATTTCATTCCACTTGTCGAAGTATTTGGAGTATCGAGCAGCCGAAGGGTTGAAGTCACACATTCTGGATGTTCCGGGAGGGTAGTTCAGCCGGCGGAAAACGTGGCCCCAGTCGGCGCTTTGGTTGCAACCGGCGTGGCAGGCAGCGCAGATGTCGAAGTTCTCGACGTTTTGAGTGGGATTGGTCGGATTCGACAGGCCATACCATTCGCCGTCGACGCCTTCTTTCTCGCACCTCGCCTTGGACATTGTCAAGCTTGCGAAATGATGCCACTTGTCGAATGTGCTGTGCGCCAGCAGTATGTCACAACAAACAGACATGGGAGCCGGCCTGAAATCACATATCAATCGAGAGCTCAGATCGATTGGGTTGAATGCAATAGGAGCGAAGTGTTGCGCTATATCCTCCTGCCAACCAGCGCGATCGAGGTAGCAGGCTTCACATACAGTCATATCGTAAATGGGCGACGGTCTCACCGTGTTGTACCATCTCGTCGCTGATGCAAGCACAGGCACGCCGTTCACGCATGTAGGGAGTGACATTCGATGGCGAGCGGCTTGGAGGAAGGCATTCCAATCTCCTCTGCGCGCGCAGGCTTGCAAACTGTGCCTCAGGTACGGGATTGCCAGATCACACGACCATGTCTGATCCGCCGGTTGCTGCTTCTCGTATGGTAGAAAATCGGGCCCGAAGGCTGTGCCTAGAACGATGTCCTCGTAGCATGCGTCGCAACAGATAAAGCCAGGGATCTCGTCATTAATTGGCTTGAACCATTTCACATGGTCGCACCCCCTGATGCCCTCAGTGCCCGAACAAGACTTGATGCGTAACCGTCGCTCAGCGAACGAACATAGTAGCTGGAGGTTGTTCGACGTGACGGCCTGTCTTAGCAACGAGTCGGTGCGTGGCGTACTAAAGTCGCATGTGGCAGTACTTCCGGGTCCGAAGTCTAGGTAATCGCATCTTAGCAGACTTCCGAATGGTGTCAAGTGGAGCTTGTCCTCGTAGCATTTGGAACAGATCAGGAAATTGTCATCGTTGGGTAGTCGGTACCAGTATGTTGGGAAGGCTAGGCTTTCAGGAGGCGTTGGACACGCATGTAGAGCTGCAGGGCGTTGCCTCGAGTGGTTTGAGGTGACTCCAGATGTCATGGCTGGATGTGTACGAGTAGAGTCTAGGACTTTGATTGGACCAGAGGAGCTGCAACTGCGATGTAGACGTATGACCAAACGGGCATCATACCCCACTCTTCGACTTAAATTGTTTCCTATCCAAGAAAAGGTTCCTCTGTCTGCGGCTGGAGAAGTTGCAGCTAGCAATAGAGTCAAAACGAAGAGCGACTGTTGGGTCTTGGGAGGGGTTTCCCTGCAGACTTTTCGGAAACCAACTGACGCTGTGATGGGTTTGCGCTTTATCTAGGGTGCGACTGCTGGTTGTCTGGCATACCTTGTCAAGGGGTCTATATCTTCCTCCTTGAGGTCCGGCCGTTGCTAGTCACACGTAGGATGAGTGATATCAGAACCTGAGCATAGATCCCCCTTACCATTAGTGGATTTAGGACGGACGAGATAAGTGAACGGAGAATAGAGAAAAGGAGTTGTATAGGACAGGTAATCTCTACCGTTGCCGACCTCGAAGCGAGAGTAATCACTTACGGTATACATGGCCTCGCGTCTAGCGAGAGCACTACCAACGTTGCAGTCCTTGCAGCAAAATCAAAGTCACAGAACTGGGTACTTTATTATCTGGTACTCGCTTGCCCTATGGAAAGGAGAGAAGGTGGACCCTGACTATTGCGGGGGGTTGGCGCGGAATTCAGGCGATCTGGCACTCCGCCCAAAATAAATCATTGGTCAGCTCGAACCATTTATCAAGAAGCGTGGCTTCTTGATGATCTCTAACTTCCCTTTATACACCACGCAAGACATTTGAGCAGTACTCCTTCAATTACATTAAATCAACCATGAGGAGCTTCAAGAACGCTGCCCTCGGGCTCATTGGAGCGGCTGCTCTTGCATCAGCATCAGACGTGCATGATTTGAAGAAAGATACATTTACCGACTTCGTCAAAAGCCACGACCTCGTCCTCGCAGAATTCTTCGCACCATGGTGCGGGCACTGCAAAGCATTGGCGCCCGAATATGAGGAAGCTGCAACAACACTAAAAGAGAAGGATATCCCCTTGGCCAAGGTTGACTGCACGGAAGAAGTCGACCTGTGCAAAGACTATGGCGTGGAGGGATACCCGACCATCAAGATCTTCAGAGGTCCAGACAATAATACACCGTACTCCGGGCAAAGAAAAGCCCCTGCGTAGGTCCCGTGTCACTCTCACAGAGGAAACCAGGCTGACCCCTCTCTAGCATTATTTCATATATGACCAAGCAAGCTCTTCCAGCAGTATCGGTACTATCATCAGAGACGCTAGAAGAATTCAAGACAGCCGACAAGGTTGTCTTGGTGGCATTCTTTGAGGCCGACGACAAGGCCTCGAATGCCACCTATAGTGGAGTCGCTGAGAGCATGAGGGACGACTACCTCTTCGGCGCCACCAACGACGCAACTGTGGCCGAGGCTGAAGGCATCAAGCGACCTGGCATCGTACTGTACAAATCGTTTGATGAGGGAAAGACCACCTTCCAAGAGAAATTCGACAAGGAGGCTATCTCCACCTTCGCCAAGACCGCTGCCACACCGTTGGTCGGCGAGGTTGGCCCAGACACATATGCTGGCTATATGGCGGTATGTTTAATGTCTCTGATGGACCTATACTCAATGCTGATACCTGTACAGGCTGGCCTTCCTCTTGCCTACATTTTCGCCGAAACACCCGAGGAGCGCGCTGAACTGGCTGAGACCCTCAAGCCCGTTGCCCAGAAACACAAGGGCAAGGTCAACCTCGCCGTCATTGACGCCAAATCCTTCGGCGCCCACGCCGGTAATCTGAATCTTGAAGTGGACAAGTGGCCCGCTTTTGCCATCCAAGAGACTGTCAAGAACCAAAAGTTCCCCTTAGATCAAAGCAAGAAGCTCACAGAGAAGGAAGTCGGCGATTTCGTTCAAAACTTCATGGACGGCAAGATCAAGCCCAGCATCAAGAGCGAGCCAATCCCAGAGAAGCAGGACGGTCCCGTCAAAGTCATCGTAGCGCACAACTACGAGGATGTCGTGATGGAGGCTGATAAAGACGTTCTTGTGGAATTCTACGCTCCATGGTGCGGTCACTGTAAAGCGTACGTCTCTTCCCCTCCCTTTCCAACCGGGCTCCGCAACCACATCAAGCTAACAGATCGCTTTCCCCAGTCTCGCCCCCAAGTACGAAGAGCTTGCGTCCATGTACACCACCAACCCCGCTCTCTCCTCCAAAGTCGTCATCGCCAAGGTCGACGCCACAGCCAACGACGTCCCAGACGAGATCCAAGGCTTCCCCACCATCAAGCTCTTCCCCGCCGGCGCCAAAGACAGCCCGATCCTCTACTCCGGCTCCCGCACCATCGAAGACCTCGCCGCGTTCATCAAGGAGAACGGCAAGTACAAGGCTGACGCCTACGAAGGCAAGAACGACACCGATGAGATCGTGTCCGACGCGAATGGTATGGGCTCGGCTGCCGCTGCGGCGACGGAGAAGGCTTCGGACACAGCTCCAGAGGTTTCAGGGAAGGTTTCGGAGAAGGCGACGGAGACGGCGTCAGAGATCAAGGGGAAGGTCAAGAGTAAAGTGTCCGAGGCGGCGGGGGCGGTGAAGACGGCGATGGTGGACTCTGATGGGGATAGCGCGGAGCACGATGAGTTGTAGATGGTGGGATTGGGCGAGACGGTGACGATGTAAGAAGATAGGTAAGTAGGGCGGGTATACGAACGAAACACGCGGTTTTGCAACATCTTGGAGACTTTTGTTTGGGGAAATTGCATTGTACTCTTCATGCTTGGAACATGCTATGTTAACCCTACATCACCATAAGTGACCACATGAAGAGCTTCTCCTCCCTGTCCCCCTTTCCCTTCCGAAGCCCTTTTCTTCATTACGACCCGTTGTGTAAATTACTCAATGACTCTTTTCTTGCGGATCCACTTCCCAAGCTTCTCATCCCCTACCCCATGGTAGCTAGCATCAACCCTTCTCATCTCCCCCTGCCCTGGAGTCTCCCACAGGCCCGCTCCTCTCCGCCAACCCACCGGGCCACCACCCCTCGCCATCCCATTCATTATCCTGTCAAAGTCTACATCCACCGCATCACCTCCAACCCCCAGCTCCCGCGTAGAGGCAGAAACCAAGAATCTATTGCTGAGCGCTAGGGGAGCGCGGAATATGCATGTAATGGTACGGCTGGAAGGGAGGAACGGGTCAAGGGTGGAGGTTGGAGAGGGAATGCCGGGGGAATAGGAGGATGGAGGGGAGTGAGGGGGTGGAGAAGGAGAGAGTATCGTCGGGAGGATGGGGGATGAGGCGGAGGATATGGATACATTAATGAATATGCGCTGGTGCACCACGGTTAAGCCTGGATTCCTCCTCAATCAAGCTGCAATGGGTACCGGAGCGAGAAGAGTGATGGAAGGGTACGAGACCCGCTCCCGAGGGAGATGGCATATCTTGGACAGCACCTCGTGTAATCGTGTATTCGTATAACGACCCGGCCCAGCACCCTTTGACATCTTACAGTGTGTACACAAACTCCGGATTCTCCCTACAACGGCACATCAGCACATACACTTTCTTCATCGTAGCGTTCAGACCACTCACTTATCCGTCAAATCCAACCACTCCTGGTTTTCCAGCTTCCTGTAGTCCGATTTCGCCCTGAACGCTGCTTTCTTCTTGTTTTGCATTCGGCAGTACCAGTATATGAACGCGAAGTCACAGAGGCAGACGCTCCAGCACACGATGATTGTGATCTCTGCCGGTAGGTATCGTGGTGCATCTTTAGGGCGGAAGGTCTGCGGACCTGTGTGCAAGTTGTCTGTTAGTGGTAGATTCGGTTTGGAGACGAGAGAGGGAATGGTCCACCAATTATGTTGCCGATACAGTAGGATACTAGGTATATCGCCGCTACGGTAGTCTTCTTCGTATACCCAGCAACATTAGACGAAATAAGCGACAACAGTGCGACGAAAGCGGTTGGAGAGGCTTGGGTCAGGTAATATCCGCCAAGTCGTCCTTGGTGGTTCGACAGCGGTAAGGCGACGATGAGGCAAATTCCAATGATCGCGATGACCAAGCCGGAAGCGCCAAAGAGAATCCGATTACCATATCGATCACCAAGATACCCACAGGCTACAAGCGTGATAACCTCGACTGCTCCGCCTGGAGTGCCATACAAGAGGCTTTGTTCCGGCGTGTAACCAAAAGACACAATGAGTTGACTGAAGAAATTGCTGATGCCTCCGTTAGGTATATCGGCCGTGGCGGCATAAAATGCGAAAGCCCAGGTCAATGGGTCAGTCAAGGCTTCTTTAAGCTGGTATGCTTTGAAATGCTTATTCCCAATTCCTTGTTGGTTGACTCTCACACGTTCGATGGCGCGTCTGCGGTCAGGCTTGCTAAGCCAGCGGGCGTTGAGCTGATTATCGGGCATTACAAGGAGAAAGATCACGCCAACAGTGGCGGTCAGGAGGCCGTTGACTAGGAAGATGGTCTTCCATGCGGCGATCGCCGATCCATGGATGTCTGAGCCTTTAGCGATTGCATATGCAACAAGACCGCCGAAGATCTGGCCCCACCCGTTGAAGCTGAACCAGATCCCTGTGCGTGTGCCTTGTTCTCGCTTGGTGTACCACTGCAAGCGGGTCAGAGGGGCGTCTGAACCACTGCTACTTATGAAAACTCACCTGTGATGTGAAATATGCGAATCCCGGGGTCACCGCCGCCTCGAAAACCCCAAGAAAGAAGCGGACCGCAATAGCTCCGGAGTAGTTCGTGAGAGCAGCCATGCAGCACAGGGTGAGTCCCCACATGATAATGCAGAACGAGGAGTATTTTGCGAGAGGAAGACGCTGGAGTAGCCGGTTTGTAGGATACTCCCACGCGAGGTAGCCTAGACGGGCATCAGCACATCGTCTGACATGAAGGGTCAAGGCTGGCAACCAAAGTAGAACATGCTTGCGACCCAATTATAATCTTCGCTTGTCAATTTTATGTCCTTCTTGATACCCATGACGCTCGCATATGAAAGGGTGGTTTCTGAACGTTGTGAGCATGAGGTTCCTCTTGCTCCTTCATAGTGCCTTGTCCGTACTATCCAGGTAGTTGAGTCCGTAGACGACGCACATAAGCTTTCCTCCTTCGTTAGCACAGGTTTGGACGGTTGGGTGGCTATTCAACCAACAGGCATAATGTTAAGATCAATCTTCCTGAGTAGCCTCTTATTTGTTGCTTCGTCAAGGACCTCGATCTCGCCATCGGCGAAAGCCTTCATCGCCTCGTCGGCGTCGTAAGCGTGCTTGAGCACTTGGGATGGAGGAGCACTCCCATCCTCAAGAGAAATTGGATCTTTCTCGAAAGCTGGCGCTGGTTCCTCTTCGATATCTGAAGGTCTCAGGTAGGCCTCTTTCTGAGCGTCCAAAGGCATTGGTGCCTTCTCGTCCGCCATGACCGTGAACGCTGTCAATCTGCAACCTTTGCTAGCCTGCCTGTTCGTATACACATACGCTGTTGTCCGTCGTGAGCAAGTGGGAAAAGGTAACAATAATATAAAGTACGTTCACAATGACGTTACAGTGGCTGGATATTTGGCCAAGATAACGGCTCTGGTGGCCCTCCGCGCATGGTGTGGATAACCCTGCGCCGAGCGAAGCTCCGGCGTGCCATGTGGTGAAAGCTACTACTGCTTGTCGCCATGATCAGCGTAGACATGTTTTCTTCCCCTCCATGAGTTTGTTCCGGCGATAGAGCGCTGCCCTAATAGGAAGGTCGCTTTGAAGCCAATGCTTGGCGTCTCATGCAAAAGTTCAAAGATTAGAGTAGAGGTCGCTCTAAGGTCGCTACTTATTCCCGATGACTTTCGCCAGGACTGTGTGGGTTCTGAGAGATAGGCAATGATGGCCGAAGAAACATCATTCAAAGAGCTGAATTCTCAAAGCTTTGCTTCACCCTTCATGATTTCCCTCAACAGCTTCAAAGCTTCGACTGCAAATGCAATCATATTCGCCTGTCGATCACCTCCCAGGCCAGTTTCGACCTCTCTAGTGTGCGTGCCTTGCCCAGTTGCAATTGCAAGCGCAACGTAGCCGCTAGATCTTTATCAATTTCGCTCTATCGAATCCGCAATTTCGACACTTACGGCATGCGATTTTTCGTATCTCCGCCTGTTGGACCAGCAATCCCGCTTTCACAGATCGTGTAGGTGCTACGTAGCTTTCCTCGTACATTTTCCGCCAGTCCAGCTACGATCTCAGGCGTAGGACCTTTGTAGTTCTTGATATTCTCGGGTGACCATCCTGCGAAGGCAATGCGTGATTCCAAAGTGTAAAGGGTTAGGCCCCCTTTGTAGAAGCCACTTGCACCAGGTGTCGAGAGTAGAGATGCGGAAATGATGCCGCCGGCGGCCTTTGCTAGTATGGTAATATCATTAGTCATGCAGAGGGTGAGTAGATGAGAATTGAAGGAGCTGTACCGTCTCCGCAACCGAAACGGACTCTTTACGCTGCTTGAGAAGAGTGGAGACTTCGGAAACCACTTCCTGGATCGGGGTGGGTGGGAAAGTCGACGCCATTCTGGAGATTGGTGGAGGAGCGATTCGACGAGAGATGTGATATCTATACCTGGAACTTGAGTTCAGCAGAAGTCTATACTGCAGGCAACACAACAATTCTGTCACCAATCCTAGGATATGATATTAGTCTTGAAAACCACGAAGCTCCGATCCATGAGCGGAAGACTGTACCTTAAGCCCTAGGTATGCTACCTCGATATTCAGAATGTGGTTCACCTCACCTAAATTTTGAAAATCGTTTTTTTTTAATCGTGCAACCTGCAAATCGACTTTCCTGCATCCATCACTCACACCATTGCCTACATATGTCTAATTAAGGCAGTATTGAAGCTATATATATTGCTCTACACTTTGCCCCTCTTATCGTCGCTGTCGACGTCATGAGTTCGTCAGGAGTTCACCTTTTATCTAATCAAAAAAAATTGGATTTCGTAGCACCTTATCGACGATCGTAGCAATGGCATTATCAAGTCTATCGAAGAGAGCAATATTAGAAGCATTCAATACATCAAGAACAAAATTAAAGTCTATAGCAATTACTTAACGTCGCAAAATCTAATCGCAAAAGATCGTCAACATCTTATTATTAACATTGTAGTCGGGTGACCAGGTAATATTAGGCTATGGACTTGGGGATGCTTGTCACCAATACTAGCAACCTATTTGCAATATATATGCGACCTCTCCCACTTAAATCTTAGAACCTTAGCTACTTAATATACTATTAAATTGTATAGTGCGATTTATGCTTGCATTGCAATAAGTCTTTGTTGTTATAGTTGTCTACTAATTGAAATTTTGTTTTTATCTTGTTACATTGAAGCTTAACACAAAAATTTAATTATAACAACAAACATTAAGACAACAAGTTATCAACGTATCTTTAAAAACAATCTTAGAAATTTAGAAATTTAAAAACTTAAAAACACAAAAAAAAAAGTGTAAAAAACAAATTAATTTTGACAAATTATTAAAATCAAAAATTTCAAAAATCAAAAACACAAAATTAACAACTTAAAAATCAAAGTATAATTAAATAAAAAAATAAAAAAAGAAGAGACAAAATTAAAGCATTAAAAATAATAATAAAAGTTGTAAATTTAAAGATTAAAATATTTTATTAAAATTGCAACTAATATTTACTATTAAAATAATAAATTGCTTGTTAACTATAATAACGTTATTAAAAGAAACTTTTTAATAATATAATTAATTTATTTGCTTAAGAGCGAAAATGCTATTTAAACTTTTTTCTTAATAAAGACTAAAATAAATCTTTAATGCAAAGATATTTATTAACAATAAATTAACAACTAATTAAAAAAAAAAAAAATCAAGAACGTCTATTTATAAATAATCAAAAAAATAATAAAATAATAAACAAAAAAACAACGCAAAGTTAAGAAAAAAAAAAAAATCTTTTTTCAATATTTTTGCAAAGAAAAGAAAAAGATTTGCAAATTAAAAATATTATTTTTTAAATTAATTATTATTATTAGTTTTTTTAATTTAGTAATTGTTATTTTTATTACTTGTTATTAAGTTATTTTTTTTAAAAACAATATTTTAAAATAATAAATAAATTAAAAAATTTTCTTTTAATATATCTACGTTAACAACAAGTTTACTTAATAATTTTATAAAAATTTTAGAATTTTATTATTACGTAATCTTTATGTTTTTTTTAAGAACGTTAAAAGTATTGCACTTTAATAAATTTAATATTATTAATTTTTTAAATTAATTTTCGAATTTTTGTAATAAATAGATTGATCGTCGAGAACCGAATTTATTACGTGATTGTGTCAAGATTTGGGTTTCGATTCCAATTATTAGAATCGACTCGAGAAAAACTACTATATATAGTATACTAGTATACTATATATAGTAACGTTTATTAATAGCTTGGTTTTCGGTTCCGACTTTTGGAACCGACCCGACCCGAACGATCAATCTAGTAATAAATATAAAGTTATTTTTTAATATAAAATTATTAAGTTGTCTTAATATTGCGACAAACTTATAGAAAACTTTATTAAGTTTATTGTTGTTTAAACAAATAAAAAATAATTTAAAATAATAAATAAATTAAAGAAAAAATATAAAGATAAGAATTTAAATTAAAAAATTAATTTTTGTACTTTTTTAAAATTTTTAAAAAATATATTAAGAGCAAAGTCGAATAATATTTGTAAATATAATTAATAATTTAAAGTTATTTTTTCGAAATTTATTAAATTTGATTAAGTCGATAAATATACTAAATTTTTGTAATATTTAAAGAATCTTTTTCGTAGCATTTGTACTAAGATAATACGAAAACATAAAATTAATTTAAACAATACAATTATTATAATATTTAAATTGTTATACAAGATAATTATAAAATTAATTAAAAATAAGACAATTATGCGAGAAATAAACATTAATAGCGATTAAACTATTTAATAAATTATAAATATTAATATAAATAAATTAATAAATATAATAAGCAAGAAGCAAAATCTTGTAAAAAAGAAAATTAAGTTAAAGAAAATTTTTGTTTCTTTAATATCGTTAACAATTGCAATTAAAAATACGAAAATTAATAAAATTCTAAATATTTTAATACAAACTTTTAAAAATTTAAAAATTAATAATATTTGCAAAATAATAAAGAGCGAAATTTATTAAATAATTTAATAAACAATAACGACGCAATTATAAAAAACTTTACATATTGTATTTTTTTAAATTTAAATAACAATTTAAAGTTTATTTTAAAAAACAATTTATATTTATTAAAAATTTGCATTTGTTTTTAGATACAATTAATTTTAATTTTAATTAAATAAATATTTGTTTTGTTACAATTTATATAAACAATAAATTTGTCTAAAGTTGATAATTTTAATAACAAATAAAAAGATTTATATAAATAAAAGCAACAAAATTTGTTATAAATTTAATAATTCTAAAAATAAAGAAATAAAGTTATCTCTTAATAATGCGAAAATTAAAAAAAAAACTATAAGAATTTATCTTTAATAAAGAATGCAAAATTGTATTCGAAATTCTATAATTACAATAGTAACAATAAGATTAAATATTAATTTTTTGTTAAAAAATAAAAATAATAATAAATCGAATTAAGCGACAGTAAAATTTTAAGAAACTTAATTAAAATAAGATTTTTTTAAGCAATAAACATTTTAGAAGTCTTTAATAAAGTAATTGATCAAAATATTTAAAAAAAAGAATTAAAAAGAAAAAGAAATTTTTAAAGATTAAGAACGTTAAATCTAGAAATTATTTAAAGATAACAAAAGTCTTAAACCAAAAAATATATATAAAAAATAAAAAAATAAAAACAAAAATAAAGAATATTATAATAAAAAACGTTTTTGCAATAATTAATTCTAATTTAAGAATTATTAAGTATTAAAAGAACAAATTTCAAGTTAAAAAAAAGCAAAAAACTCTTATAAATTATATATAACAAACAAAACGTTTAAAGAGAATACTATAAACTATAAAAAATTAAATCAATTTTAAAGCTTTAATTTAAAATATTTTTGTCTTAAAAATAAAAATAAAATTCTTAAAATTCTTAAATTTTTGTTCTAATTTAAGTTGCTCTTTTTTTTGTTCTTTTTTTAATAAGAAGTTTAATACTATAATAACAAAAAAAAATCTTAAAAATTTTAAAAAAAAAGAAAAAAATAATTGTTATTATAAAAATAATTAATACTAGATTTATTAAAATTGTTTATTTTGAAAATATTATTGCAAAAGTAAAATCTTTTAAAACTTTATATTTTGTTGTTTGTTTATTTATATAAGTGTAATTAAAAAATATAAAAATTAAAACAATATTTAATAATAATACGAAAATCAATTATATTAATAAGAGTTTTACGAACAAAATTAATTTAGTTATTTGACAAAATATTTTTATTTTATTAATAAAAATTACAAAAGTATATATTTGTTTTAAAGAAATAATAGAAGATACAAAGATATTAATTAAAAAAATAATAATTTATACTTTTATCTTTATTGTTTTTCGATTTAATTACAAAATTTCATTAGATTCATTTTTTTAACAAAGTATTCAAATAAATTTTATAAATATAAACAACAATTTTTTAAAATTAACAATTTATTTTAAAAACAAAGCAAAGCATATTAATATTTTAAAAATGCTTGTTAATTACTTTAGTAACAAAGATAAAAATGTTATATTTTTAAAAAAATCTTTAAATCTTTAGATAATTGTTTAATTAATATAATTGTTTAATTTTGCAAATTTAATTGCAAAAAATCTTCAAAAATAAAAATAAAAATAATTAAAATAACAATATTACAAAAAAAAATTAAAAAAAAAATTAACAAAATTCTAATTAATTAAAGTAAACAAATGTTACGAGCCTACGCTAGTATATAGCCTACGCACAATATGTAGCATCAAGAACGAATAGCTGCATATGCTCTTACAACTCTGCGAGAAAGTACGAGGAGCATTGCTCCCTTTGCTCCCCAAGGGAGCAACAAGAGCATAGAAACTTGCTCCCTTTGCTCTGCGAGAGAGCAAGAAGAGCAAGAAGAATCTCATTAGTATATAGATCTTCGAATACGACTCCCTTATGAATTGTATTCAATTTATTTATCAAGTTATCCCCTATTATAGATACAAAAGTTGCAAACCCTTGTTATCAAGTGATTGCTTGCATTGCCTAAAGACGTCTACAAATCTCTCCAACAATATCAATCTACCCTAATACTCTAGTCGCCTAGATAGCAGCGTAACAACAAATAATATTAGCGTTTATTTGTCTATCAATATAATTAATTAAAATCGAATAAATATTTAAATTAATATTATATTTTAAATATTTTTAGAATTATTAATAATTCGAATTTTTTAATTATACATTATAAAAGAGACTTTTACTATTTAATTAATTAAAAAGTTCGATATTTTTTGTTAATCTTTTATTGCGTCGAATTTGTTTATTCGAATAAATACAATATATAAGCGAAAGACTTAAAAAACAAATTTAATAAATATTAACAATTTAGATAATTCTATTTTAAACAAGTATTTAAATTAAAAAAAATATTAAAGTTATTAATTACAAAGAATTTCTAAAAAAAAATTAACAAAAAATATAGTTTCTTTTTAATGCTTAAGTTTTTAAGTATTAAATATAACTTTTATTTTATTAAGAAACGCAATTAAAAGTTAATTATAAAATTTAAATTCTTTTCGCAAAAATAAGAATTTTTAATTATTATATTCTTTAATTGTAAAATTGTTTTAACATAAAGTTTTACTAAAATAAACAAAATTAAACTAAAGATTATATTTGATTAAGAAATTTGTATTATAAAGTATAAAATATAATAAGTTTTAAAATTTTAATTTTTTAAATATTAAACTTTATTATAATTAAAATGTTAAAAAAACATCTTTAAATAAATTTGCTAAAATATTGTTATAATTTTTATTAAAATTCTTAATTTTTAATAAATAAAAAGAAGAAAAACAAATATTGTATAATTAATGCGACTATAAAGATAAACAAAATAATTATTTAAAATACTAATATATTTTTTAATATTAAAGAGTTTGCGAAAGAGTTTGTTAAAATAATAATTGCGTTACTAATTAATTTTTTTTTAAAATATAATTAAATAAGTTTCGCATTAAAGAGTTGTAATCTTATTATTTTTATAATTTTTTTTAAATTATTTAAAATAATTTGTCTATTATAAAATACTACTAATTCGATTGCTTAATTTATAAAAATTGTAATATATATTCTTAAGAATTTTCTTAATAAATGCTACTTATTTGTAAACAATATAAATATAAAAGAATTTAAATTAAATTACAATAACAAGAAAACAATTTTAAAAATCAAATTGTTTGTTTTTAAAAATATATTTAATAATTAAATACAATACTAATAAATATAAAATTGTTCAAATATATTATATTTGACGAAAAATCTTAGTTTTGCAAATTAAGAATTAAGATTGTTAATTTTGTGTATAATTTTAATAAACAATTCTTTAACAATATTAAAATTATTAAGATTGTTAAATAATTATTGTGCAAAAACGTTTTTAAAGCTAGAGTCTTTATAGAAGTATATATTTATTATTAAATTTAAGTACTAAAGTTTATAATTGTTGCAAAGCTAATATATTATTTATTTAAAACAAAATATATCTTTGTTTAAGACTTTAAACAACAAAACGTTATAAATAAACTAAAAATTGCTTTAATAAATATGTTAATAATACGTATTTTAAACTAATTTATTTTAATTAACAAAATTATTTTAATTGTAAATTTTAATTTAAAGAGTTAAAAAATTGTATTAATACAAATTAATATAATAACAAAGAGAAAATATTCTTTACAATATAAGAGTAAGCTTTGAAACAAACAAAAATCTTAATACAACATTAAAAAGCAAAAATATTAAAAACTTATAAAAATTTTAAAGAAAATGCAATTTTAATTGTATAAAATTCAATTTATAATTAAAATTAATACAAATATTTTAATGATTTTATTTAATTGCTTTACAACAAATTTATCTAATACTTTAATAATTTATTAATTAATTTAAATTTGTTTCTTCGACTTTAATATACAATATATATTTGATTAAAAACATATAATAACTAATAAATTTTCAAAAAAATTAAAAGAGTTGTTTAACAATATTGACAAAATTAATAAAAAAAATATTAATAATTTTATCTATAATTAATTGAATTGTATTTGCGTTTGCTTTGCACAAATAACAATATTAAAAAAAAACAAAAATATTTTTAAAAATAAATATTTTAATAAATTTAAATAAATTGTTTAATATTTAATTTTGTTGCAAAGATTAAATATAAGTTAAAAGAATTTTCGCAAGTTCGAAAATTATATTTTTTATTTTTTAATAAAAGAAAAATGTTTATTTTAAAAAATAAACAAAGATATATCTTTGCATAAAGTAATAAATTAAACAAAAAAAAATCGAATTGTAAAAAGCTTATATAACAAAAGTAATTATAAAGAAAAAAAAACATTTATTAATATATTACAAATTAATATTAATAACGAAATCTATTTAATTTTTGCAAAAAATATATCGCAAATTACAACAAATATTAGCGAAAAACTTTTAATAAACAAAAGAAAATTATATATTCGACTTATATTTTTAATTTGTAAAAAAAGATTGTTGTAAACTATATTTATATATTAATTGCAAAAATATTTATTAAAGTAAATTTAATAGTTGTTCGAAACAATCTAATTAAATAAGTAAAAATCAAGATAATTTTAAATCTTAAAGCACTTATCATAGTAAAATTTCTATAAAAGAATATTTTTTGTTGATATAAATATGTTAAGAAAATAATTATAAATGAAGAACTTAAAAATAAAATTAATATAATAATTAAACTTTTAAAAAAATATAATATTAAAAAAGTAACAACGTTAACTTATTATTTATAAGCAAATAAAATAATAAAAAGAGAGCACAAACTTATAGTTAATATTTTGTTCAAATTAATAAAAAGAGTTTTTACAAATTAGTTACGATATTTGCACGCAATATTATAAGCAAATAAAACAACAATTCGAAAATTTATTAAAAAAACGTTGTTTTATTTTAAGTTTAAATATAAGATTATATTATTAATCGAAATAAAGTATTTAATTTAGTATATTATAAATTGAGAAAAAGTTTGTTTAACAACAAACTTACTAATGTTGCGAGCAAAACAATTAAAAAAAAGAGATAAAAATATTTAAGAAACAACTTTGCGTTTTCGTTATTTAAAAAAAAAGAATAAAAATCTTTTTAATAATTATTATTAATTGCGAACGCATTTGTTTTAAATTAAAGATTTAATTTTATTATATAATATTAAACTCGATAAAAAATATAACATAAAATTATTCTTTCAAAATAAAAAAAGAAAACAAAACAAAAAGTTTTTATATTTTAAAACAAGTTAATAACACAAAACTTAAAAATATTTATTTAAAAAATTAACTAAAAAGATACATAAAAAGAAATTAGAATCTTTAAGTTTTTGCAAAGTCGAAAGACAAAAATAAAAAAATAAAAAAATAAAAAAATAAAAAAATAAAAAAATAAAAAAATAAAAAAATAAAAAAATAAAAAAATAAAAAAATAAAAAAAAATTTTATGCGAAAAGCAAAAAATTAATTTAATTAAAGCAACAAAAGATTGTTTGCAATTATTATATTATTATTATCTTATTATAATTATTTAAATTATATAAGAGTATAAGATTTTTTTTTTTAAAAGAGAGAAAAGTTGCAATCTTTATATTTGTTTTATTTGCAAGAGTTTTAATATAAAGCTTATTAATTTACAAATATTAAAAAGAAATCTAATTATGCAAAGTAATTTACAAAACATTATAATTTCGAATATCTAAACAAAACAAATAAAAGACAAAAATATTAAAAAGACGAAATATTAACAATTTCGATTAATTAAAAGCAAACAAATAGCACTAGTATCTATTTGTTTACTTTAATTAGCTAAAACTAACAATTAAAAAATTGTTTAAAAATATTAATAAAAAGCTTTAATTTAACGTTCTAAGAAATTTAAAAATATCTTTAGATTATAGAGAATAAAATTCGATTATTTTTTATAAAGTATTTTTTAACAATAAATATAACAATATTACATGTTAATTATACTAGTTTTATACTTGTTTGCAAGTTAATATATAAATAAATATTAATACAACTTTTTTGCGTAATTAATAATATAAATATTGCAAACAACAATTAAATCTATAAGTAAAAATCTTTTGCATCTAGAGTTTTATATTTGTTAAATATTTAGAACAAGTTATTGCTTTATTTATTAAGACACAACAACTTAATAATCTTATTTTTTATTTGCAAAATTCTTTTTTTCGATCTATTATTTTTGTATAAATTTTTCTTTATTAAGCTTATGTTATAACAAATTTAGAACAACAATTATAAAATATTAAACGTAAATAGTCTTTTACAAAAGAAACTTCTTAATTTTTATCAAAAATTAAGATTAAAAACAAGAATTATTATTTACGTTAACAAAATTTTTTTGTGAAAAACAACAACTTGTATTTGTTAAACAAAATAGAAGTTAAATTTTAATAATATTAATGTATTCTCTTTGTAGTTAAAAATCAACTTCTTCGATTAAATTATTTCAAGCACAAAGTTAGCAAATATTATTGCAACAATTACAAATATTGTAGCGTTAAACTTTTTAAGCTTAAACTTAAATCAAATTACGAAAAACAATTATTTAGTTTATAAAAAACAATTTAACTATTAGAAATTGCGTCTATATTTAAGTAGCTAACATCTTACTTTAATATAATAAAACTATTAACAATAAAAGAAAAGAACGTTTAAAAAATCTTCGAAACATAGTGTAACAAGATAGGGATAGAATTCTAGTTAGTAGACAACTATAACAACAGAGACTTATTGCGATGTATGCATAAATCGCACTATACAATCTAATAATATATTAAATAGCTAAGATTCTAAGATCTAAGTAAAAGAGATCGCATATATATTGCAAATAGATTGCTAATATTAATAATAAATATTTTTAAATTTATAATTTAATATTATTTGATTATTTAACTATATACGATTCTCTTTCTTTTAATAGTTGTTTTTTGATTATTAAATTATTAAATTTTTGTTTTTGTTTGTACAAAAGTTGTAGTAAGAAAATTAAAAAATTGCTTTTATTTTTTTAAGATTGTTGGACTAGATCTCTTGTTCTTTTTGTTACTTAAATCGATTGCGTAAAGAATATAATAAATTAGTTTGCATAAATTTTTTTTTAAGATCGAAAAAATTATTTAATCGAAATTAAGTATTTGACGAAGTTAATTGTTGTAAATCTTGCTTATCTTCTAAAAATAATAATAATAATAATAAGCTTCTTTAACGTAAATCTAAAAAATTAGTTCAAAAAAAAAGTAATAATAATAAAGTAAGTTGTTGTTGTTGTGTTTGCGTTAAATTTTTTGAGACAAAAGATAAACGTATAATTCTAGAAGTTATTTTTAATTTTAAAATACTTAATCTAGATTATTAACTTAGTTTTGATTTATAATGTTTCTTCTTAATTTTAAATCAAAATAACAAAATTTTCTCTTCTTTGTTAAAACAAACAATTGAAGATTTAAACTTCGTTATTTCTTTATAGTTAATTAAATAAAAATCTAAATTATTTTAAATATTAGATTAATAAATATTAAGTATTTTAAAATCTCTAAATTTTATAAATTGCATTTACAAATATAATTTAAATACTTTATTTTTTATTTTTTAAATTTCTTTTTATATTAATTCTACGTAATATGTTGCACGTTCTCAAGTTTGCTTTATTAAACAATTAAATTTCTTTATATCTTCGAATAATATTTTTAATTTCTTTATTACTTTTGTCGAATTTTAAAGCGCATATTTTATAATAATATTTTTAATATTAAAGATAAAAGAGAAGTCGATAGTAACTTTAAAATAATAAAATATATTAATTAAAAATAAATTTAACAAAATTAAGTTTTAATAAATTGCAATAATGTTGTTTCTTGTATTTATTTAAAAATTCTTTAGAGTTTCTTTATCTTTTAATAAAGTTATATAGACAAAATATTTCAATTTTTGTATTAATTTTAATTTCTAGCTTGCAATAAAAGATTTAAAATTGCGCAATTTATATATTTTTAAATTGACAAAACATATTTGTTTAATGCAATCTTTATTTTAGCAAATTCTTCTTTATTAACTTAGTTTTTAGTATTTTTTTATTTTGTTATTTTGTTCTTATTGTTTTTTGCAATTATATATCGATCTTAATATAAAAATTATTTAGCAAATACTTTTTGCAAAATAGATTATTTTGTGCAATAAAAAAAATAATCGATTGCAATTGCTAAGACTCTTAATAAATGTTTTAATTTATATCGAAATTAAAATAATATTTTAATGTTTAATTTTTATATTTTTTAAAAATTAACAAATATAATATTGTTAATAATTTATGCTTGTAATTGTTTTGTAGAAGTACGTACATTATATAAGAATTTAAATTTACTTATATTATTATTTTCAACATAAAGAACAAACAATTAAGAAGTTACTTTTCTTGTTAATTGTTGTTTTTTTGTTAATAATATAATATTATTTGCAATTTGTTTTAAAGTTGCAATTATATTTAATATTTCGAGTTAACAATTAAATAAACAAATTAATTTTAATAGACAATTATTTTATACTAATTTAATTTTGCTAGATTAATATTGTTTATTACTTAAAGTTAAACATCAATTTATTAAAAATTGTTAAATAAAAAGATTAGCTTTTTCTTCTTATAAACGTATTGTTTTAAGAAATCTTTAAGAATAAATAAACAAACGCTAGATTTAAAGTTCAACTTATTTTGTTTTACAAATATTGAGAAATTGTTTTGTTTCTTGTAATATTAAATTACTTATCTTTTGATTTAATTATTAGAAACTTGATTTATTTTTAACAAAAATTCTAGCTTTCTTTAATAAGCTATATAGACGATCGATTTTAATATAATTGTAATTAGATTTTCTTTTTGTTTCTTTGTTGATATAATTAGTTTAATTAATTAAAAGACTTTAATTAATATTGTCGAACAATAGTTAATTTAATATTGTAAATCTATGTTTACTTTTATATATAAATAGTTCTTTATATTGTTTTTCTTGTTTGTTAAAATAAAAATAGCTATTGTTTCTAGAAAGATTTTTGCGATTTTAATAATTAAAGTACGTAATTTTGTTGTGTTAACAACTTTAAATAATTTAAGATTTAAAGAAGATAATCTTAATATTAAATCTTGCAATTATAATAATAAAGAAAAAGCTTCTTTAAAAGAATCTATATATTAATTTTTTTTTTTTTTTTTTTTTTTTATAAGTTTTGTTATCTTTAGATTTTAACTTCGATTTTAATTTTAAAATTAACAATTCAAATTCTTTCTATTTGTTGTTTTAAGTCTATACTCTCTTTGTATCTTTTACAAAAGAAAACAAAATTGTTTAAACTTTTGTTCGACAAATCTTTTTTAACTTTGCGTCTAAAATTCTTATTAAATTATATTTTTAAAAATAATCTTTTATTTTAACTTTTAAAAGCTTTTGTTTAATAGACGCTATTATATTTTTAAACTTTTTAATATTTATTTTGTTATAGTTGTCAATTGTATAATTAACAATATATTTCGATTCTATAATATAATATTTAAGTTGATCGTATATAGTTTGATTTAATTTCTTTAAAATTCTTTGCAAATCTTAATATTTCTTTGCTATTTATAATATTGTTTTGATAATTAATTGATTTATATTTTTAGACAACATATTTGCAATTTTTGATAATTATAGTTTGCGAAATTAAATTTAATTATTTTAAATTTGTAGCTTTTTGTTTTAATTAATTTCTTGTGCTACGTTTTTCAATTCTTGTTATAATAAATTACTTATTAGTATTTGAGCGTTTTTGTCAATTGTTTGTTATAGATTTTGCGTTTAATTCTTAATTATTTTTAAAATACTTAGAACTATGTTTTGAAGATTTTTCAAACGTTTTTTTCTTTTATTGCTAGTAGTTTTATTATATTAAAGTAAAATGTTAATTACTTAAATATAAATACAATTCTTAATAATTAAATTGTTTTTTACAAATTAAATAATTGTTTTTTGCAATTTAATTTAAGTTTAAATTTAAGAAGTTTAACGTTGCGATATTTATAATTGTTGCAATAATATTTGCTAATTTTGCGTTTAAAATAATTTAATTAAGAAAATTAATCTTTAATTACAAAAAGAATATATTAATATTATTGAATTTTAATTTGTATTTTGTTTAGCAAATGCAAGTTGTCGCTCTTTACGAGATTTTCTTGTTGACGTAAATAATAACTTTTGTTTTTGATTTTAATTTTTTAATAAAGATTAAGAAGTTTATTTTGTAAGAGATTGTTTACGTCTAATATTTTATAATTGTTGCTCTAGATTTGTTATAACACAAACTTAATAAAAAAAGATTTATACAAAAATAATAAATTAAAAAAAAGAATTTTGCAAACAAAAAATTAAGTTATTAAGTTGCTATATTTTAATAAATAAAGCAATAACTTGTTTTAAATATCTAACAAATATAAAGTTCTAAATGCAAAGAATCTTTACTTATAGACTTGATTATTGTTTGCAACATTTATATTATTAATTACGCAAAAAAATTATATTAGTATTTATTTGTATATTAACTTGCAAACAAGTATAAAGCTAATATAATTAATATATAATTTTAATCTTTATTTTTGAAAATTTCTTACAATTAAATTTGCGAAATCGAACAATTATATCAATTAAACAATTATCTAGAAATTTAAAGATTTCTCTAATAATACAATATTTTTATTTTTGTTATTAAAATAATTAGTAAATATTTCTAAAATATTAATACGTTTTGCTTTGTTTCTAAAATAAATTATTAATTTTAAAGAGTTATTATTTATATTTATAAAATTTATTTGAGCACTTTGTTAAAAAGATCGATTTAATAGAATTTTATAATTAGATCGAAAAATAACAAAAATATAAATATAAATTATTATTTCTTTAATTGATATTTTTGTATCTTTTATTATTTTTTTAAAACAAATATATATTCTTATAACTTCTATTAATAAAATAGAAGTATTTTGTTAAATAATTAAACTAATTTTGTTTGCAAAATCTTTATTAATATAATTAATTTTCGTATTATTATTAAATATTGCTTTAATTTTAATATTTTTTAATTATATTTATATAATTAAGCAAATAACCAAATATAAAGTTTTAAGAAATTTTACTCTTATAACAATATTTTTAAAATAAACAATTTTAATAGATTTAGCGCTAATTAATTTTATAATAACAATTGTTTCTTTCTTTTTTTTTGTAAACTTTTAAAAATTTTTCTTTGTTACTATAATATCAAATTTTTTATTAAAAAAAGAACAAAAAAAAAAGCAACTTAAATTAAAACAAAAATCTAGAAATTTTATTAATTTTAATTTTATTTTTAAGATAAAAATACTTTGAGTTAAAGCTTTAAAATCGACTTAATTTTTTATAATTTATAATATTCTTTTTAAACGTTTTATTTGCTATATATAGTTTGTAGAATTTTTTTGCTTCTTTCTAGATTTAATTTTTTAATACTTAATAACTCTTAAATTAGAGTTAATTATTGCGAGAACATTCTTTATTGTAATATCTTTTATTTTTGTTTTTATTACTTTTTTCTTTACGTATATTTTTTCTTCTACAATTTTTGCTATCTTTAAATAATTTTTAAGTTTAACATTTTTAATCTTTAAGAATCTCTTTTTCTTTCTAATTTTTTTTTTAATTATTTTGATCAATTATTCTATTAAAGACTTCTAGAGTATTTATCGCTTAAAAAATTTTTATTCTAATTAAGTTTTTTAAATCTTAATTATTGCTTAATTTGATTTATTATTTTCTTTATCTTTTAACAAAAAATTAATATTTAATTTTGTTATTATTATTGTAATTACAAGATTTCGAACACAATTTTGCGCTTTTTATTGAAAATAAATTCTTACAATCTCTTTTTTAGTTTTTGTATTATTAAGAGACAATTTTATTTCTTTATTTTTAGAATTGTTAAATCTATAACAAATTTTGTTGCTTTTATTTATATAAATCTTCTTATTTATTATTAAGATTGTTAATTTTAAACAAACTTATTATTTATACAAATTGTAACAAAATAAGTACTTATTTAATTTTAATTTTAATTAATTGTATTTAGAAACAAATACAAATTCTTAATAAATATAAATTGTTTTTTAAAATAAACTTTAGATTATTATTTAAATTTAAGAAGATACAATATATAAAATCTCTTGTAATTGCGTTGTTATTGTTTGTTAAATTATTTAATAAATCTTGCTTTTTATTATTTTGCAAACATTGTTAATTTTAAGATTTTTAAAAGTTTGTATTAAGATATTTAAAGTTTTGTTAATTTTTGTATTTTTAATTGCAATTATTAACAATACTAAAGAGACAAAAATTGTCTTTAATATAACTTTCTTTTTTACAAAATCTTGCTTCTTGCTTATTATATTTATTAATTTATTTATATTAATATTTGCAACTTGTTAAGCAATTTAATTGTTATTAATATTTATTTCTTATATAATTGTCTTATTTTTGATTAATTTTATAATTGTCTTATATAACAATTTAAATATTATAATAATTGCGTTATTTAGATTAATTTTATATTTTTATATTATCTTAGTGCAAATATTGCGAAAAAAATTCTTTAAATATTACAAGAACTTAATATATTTATCGACTTAATTAAATTTAATAAGCTTCGAGAAAATAACTTTAAATTGTTAACTATATTTACAAATATTATTCGACTTTGCTTTTAATATATCTTTTAAAAATTTTAAAAAAGTACAAGAGTTAATTTTCTAATTTAAGTTTTTATCTTTATATATTTTTTTTAATTTATTTATTATTTTAAATTACTTTTTATTTGTTTAAACAACAATAAATTTAATAAAATTCTTTATAAGTTTGTTGCAATATTAAAACAACTTAATAATTTTATGTTAAGAAATAACTTTATATTTATTACAAAAATTTAAGAATTAATTTAGAAAATTAATAATATTAAATTTATTAAAGTACAATACTCTTAATATTTCTAAAAAAGATATAGAGATTATATAATAATAGAGTTCTATAATTTTTATAAAATTATTAAGTAAACTTGTTGTTAACATAGATATATTAAGAGAAAGTCTTGCAATTTTTTTATTGTTTTAAGATATTATTTTTAAGAGAATAGTTTAATAATAAATAATAAAAGTAACAACTACTAAATTAAAAAAATTAATAATAATAATTAATTCAAAAAATAATATTTTTAATTTGCAAATCTTTTTTTTTCTTTGTAAAAATATTAAGAAAAGATTTTTTTTTTTTTTTTAGTTTTGCGCTATTTTTTTGTTAATTGCTTTTTTATTTTTTTGATTGTTTATAAGTAAATATTTTTTTTTTTTTTTTTTTTAATTAGTTGTCGATTTATTGTTAACAAATATTTTTGCGTTAAAGATTTGCTTTAGTCTTTATTAAGAAAAAAGTTTAAATAGCGCTTTCGCTTTTAAATAGATAGATTAATTATATTATTAAAAAGCTTCTTTTAATAACGTTATTATAATTAGCAAACAATTTATTGTTTTAAAAGTAAATATTAATTGCAATTCTAATAAGACGTCTTAATCTTTAACTTTACAATTTTTATTATTATTTTTAATATTTTAATTTTGTCTCTTCTTTTTTTGCTTTTTAATTTAATAATATTTTGATTTTTAAATTGTTAATTTTGTATTTTTAATTTTTGAAGTTTTTGATTTTAATAATTTGTTAAAGTTAATTTGTTTCTTATACTTTTTTTTTTGTATTTTTAAATTTTTGAATTTCTAAATTTTTAAGATTGTTTTTAGAAATATATTAACAATTTGTTGTTTTAATATTTGTTGTTATAATTAAATTCTTGCGTTAAGCTTTAATATAATAAAATAAAAATAAAATCTTAATTAGTAGACAACTATAATAATAGAGATTTATTGCAATATATATATAGATTGTACTATACAATTTAATAGTATATTAAGTAGCTAAGATTCTAAGATTTAAATAGAAGAGATCGCATATATATTGTAGATAGATTGCTAGTATTGGTAATAGACATTCCCAAGTCTATAGTCTAATATTATCTAGTTATTTAACTACAATAGTTCTAAATATTTTAAAAATAATTAAAAATTAAATGCGAAATCTATAACAAGCAATTAATAAGAATATTCAAATACTAATAAGTAATTTATTATAACAAAAATTAAAAAACGCAATACAAAAAATTAATTAAAATAAAAAACTACAAATTTAAAATAATTAAATTTAATTTTGCAAATTATAATTATTAAAGATTGCGAATATATTGTCTAAAAATATAAATTAATTAATTATTAAAACAATGTTGCGAATAGCAAAAAAGCGTTAAAATTCACAAATTTTTTTAAAGAAATTAAATCGAATTGTGTGTAATTAACTTAAATTTTGCACTATAGAATCGAAATATATTGCTAACTATATAATTAACAATTATAACAAAATAAATGTTAAAATGTTTCAAAATACAATAGCGTTTATCGAACAAAAACTTTTAAAAGTTGAAATAAAAAATTATTCTTAAGATTTTAAACGCAAAGTTGAAAAAAATTTATTAAACAAAAATTTAAATAATTTTGTCTTTTTCTATAAAAAATGCAAAAAAAATGCAAACTTAAAGCGATAAATAAAAAAAATTAAATTGTTAATTTTAAAATTAAAATCGAAGTTAAAATTTAAAAATAACAAAATTTATAAAAGATAAAGCCAAAAAAAAACAATTTAATTTAAATTTTCTTGAAGAAGTTTCTTCTTTGTTATTACAATTACGAAATTTAATATTAAGATTATCTTTTTTAGATTTTAAATTATTTAAAATTATTAATACGACAAAATTACGTACTTTAATTATTAAAATTGCAAAAATCTTTTCAAAAACAATAGTTATCTTTATTTCGACAAACAAAAAGAACAACGCAAAAAACTATTTATATATAAAAGTAAGCATAGATTTGCGATATTAAATTAACTATTATTTAACAATATTAATTAAAGTTTTTTAATTAGTTGAATTAGTTATGTTAATAAAGAAACAAGAAAAAAGTTTAATTATAATTATATTAAAATCGATTATTTGCATAGCTTATTAAAGAAAGCTAAAATTTCTATTAAAAATAAATTAAGTCTCTAATAATTAAATTAAGAGATAAATAATTTAGTGTTATAAGAAACAAAACAATTTTTTAGTATTTGTAAGACACAATAAGTTAAACTTTAAGTCTAACGTTTGTTTGTTTGTTTTTAAAGATTTCTTAAAATAATACGTTTATAAGAGAGAAAAACTATTTTTTTTATTTAACAATTTTTACTACTTAGTAAATTGATATTTAACTTTAAGTAATAAACAATATTAATAAAATAAAATAAAATTAATATAAAATAATTGTTTGTTAAAATTAATTTGTTTATTTAATTGTTAATTTGAAGTATTAAATATAATTGCAACTTTAAAACAAATTGCAAATAATATTATATTATTAACAAAAAAATAATAATTAACAAAAAGAATAATTTCTTAATTGTTTGTTCTCTATGTTGCAAATAATAATGCAAATAAATTTAAATTCTTATATAATGTACGTACTTTTACGAAATAATTACAAGCATAAATTGTTAACAATATTGCATTTGTTAATCTTTAAAAAATATAAAAATTAAATGTCGAAACGTTATTTCGATTTCGATATAAATTAAAACGTTTATTAAGAGTCTTAGCAATTGTAATTAATTATTTTGTAATTTATATAAATAATATACTTAAATATAGCAATAATTTGACGAAATATTAACGTTATATTAGATAAATATTGAAATATCTTCGCAAATATTCGCTATATGTTAATTTAAAGAAGTGTAAATTTAATACTATTAAAATTAAATTTTTGAGCTTTATTGTATTCTTAAAAGATATATAGATAAATTTGAAAAAAATTAAAACAATTAAGACGTAATTTAAATCGAAAACTTATTGCAAGCTTTAAATGTTTTTGAACTTTATAAACTTTTATAGACGCTTTATATATTATTATTCGAAAAGAGTTGTCTCTTTTATTAATTTATTAAAAGAAAATAAAAATAACAAGAAATTTAACTTTTTTGTTTGATTAAATAAAGCAAAGTAAATGTTTTGTCAACTTTGCGACATCTTTATGTTAATTTCACTACTTTATTACTACAACTTAAACAAAAAAATTAGAGTAAAAATTAATGCGTTTAACTTTGCAATCGCAAGTATTCTAAGTTAACAAAATAACAACAAAAATTAACGTTTAATAACATTCTAATCGCAAAAAATAATTTCGACAAAACAAAATTATAAAACGTATAATTAAGAATTGTTAACTATTATAATTGCTTTTAAACAATAAAAATACTATTTAAAAAACAATGTTTATTCTATTTAAATATAGTTAAATTATAATAATTTTAAGAAATTTATAAGTTAAAAGAAGCTAAACTTAAGACAAGCTTGTTAAGCGCTCAAGTTAATTGTCTATAACTTTAAAATCTTTTATTGTTTAAATATAAAAAAATTAACAAATAAATTATTAAAACGTCTTAATTATAAAAAGATTTCGTTATTAAATATAAGATTGTTGTTAATATTGCAAAACAAATTGATATTGTTGTTTAACAAAAATTCGTTAACGCAAAGCAAACAAAAAATATTAAATAATTTAACTTTTGTATCTTAAAATAAATTGATATTGTTATTTAACAAAAAGTTGTTAACGCAAAGCAAACAAAAGATATTAAATAATTTAACTTTTGTATTATAATTAGCAAAAGTACTTACTAGTAACGCGAAGATTTTGCGATTATAAAGTAGAAAAAAAATCTTTAAAAAACTAGTATCTCTATTTTAATTAATTAATGTACAAGTTGTTATTTTAAAAAAAGTAATTAAAGATATGTTAAAAAAATTATATAAAAAATTTTAAAAATTAATAAAATTCTTAATAAAGAATCTTAAACTAAAAACATTTAAGTCGAAAAAATTCGAATCGAAATCAAAAATTTGTTTTGTCGCAAATAAAAAATATAAACTTTAAATTAAATTTTTTTTGTTAAACATAATAAATTGCTCTATGCTTTAAAAGATGCAATTATTAAGAAAAAGTTAATTCGCAAAAATTATAACAATCTCTTAACAAGACATTTTAAGATTAAAAAAATCTTAAATTTACTTTAACAAAAGTATTTTTAATTCGCTTGCATTAAGTAGATAAAAATATATATCAAAACATATAATATTTATTAACGCATTAAAGTTTCTCGTTATAAGTTGTATAATAAGCTTTAATTCTTATTTGTCGCAACATAGTTATAAAAAGAAATAATTATAAACTTTGTAACAAATTTGTTGTTAAACAAGCGTTATAAAGTTGTATATAATTCGATTTTCGTAGTAGTCGATCGTTGTACAAAAATAATTAAATATATATTTGTAATTATTAGAATCGATGTCGCAAAACTAGCGAAAATGTTTTTCGATAAAATTGTTTTACGCTTCGAAACGCTAATTGACATAATAAATAATAAATAATCTATTTTTACTAATGTCTTTTAATTCGCTATATATTTTTATATACAAATTAAAAAACAATTAAGTATTGTCTTTTATTCTTAGATAAATAGTTTAATTGAACGACAAAATTAAACTCTTAAATATTATCTTCGCACTTACGTTAACATTAAATAGACGAAATAAGCAAATTTGTTATTAATAATAAAATTTGTCTACAATAATAATTATTACGTCTTAATTAAAACTTTGTCGTTCTATTTGATATATAATTATTATTTAAAGATTTACTATAAAGTTAAGAACAACTTTATTAAAAAAAAGATATTATTAATATAGAAACGCGTAAAATAGCTTTATAATTTAAGAAAAATTCTAGCAAAATATTTTGAAAACGTTGTCGCGCAATAAGCGAAGTACTACAATGAAAAACATAAATCAAAGAGCTTTGTTATAGAAAAATTAATTATGCTTTTAACTAGAAATTTAAAGTAAAAAAGATTTAACAAAAAGATGTCGCACAAATATATTAAATTGTTTAGAATTAAAAACAAAATTAAAACGCAAACTTATTGTCTTATTCTTTTTAATATCTATTAAATTTATAATACTTTTTATATTTTATTCTTAAAATTATATTTGTATCGTATTAACAATTAATAGACAAAACAAATGTTGCAAGTTTTAAAACTTATTAATAACAAAATTTAATAAAAGATTGAAAAAATTCTAGACAAAACTAAGTTAAAGAAACAAATATAATATAAAATTAAATAAATAAATTGAAGCAAAGAGTATAATCAATAATTAAGAAAAAAGTTTCTAAATAATATTAATAAATTGCGAAAGAACTTTAAAAAACAAACGTATAATAAGCGAAAACAAAAAATATAATACAACGCGTATTGCGACAACAATAATTATGCTAATAATAATTTGCTTAATAAAATATCGCGCAATTGTTATTATATTGTTGTTGTATAATTAAGTTATATAAAAAGATTTCTTTATTTCGTTATATAAGATACTAAAAATAATAAGATTGTCTCTTTTAACATAAATGCTTAAAACATAACTTAAAAACAAAGTTATTTTATTATCGCTAATTAGTTGACGACATATTGCAATAACTTAGCAAGCTTTTAATATTTTATTAAATTTATTTCAAAACAATTAAAAAAAACTTTTAAATTTATTTAAAAATAAATATAGACAAATCTTTAAAATTGTTCGAAATATTTATATTATTTTAAGAAAAACAAATTGCAAAAAATTTACTTTGTACAATCTTTTTTATTTTTGTTATAAACTTGCTCTTGTTATCTATATATATTTTCGCATTTTTTATTTTTTAAAAATATATAAACAAACAAAGCGCAAAAGAAATTAAATTAAAATTTATTATATTTTTATTTAACAATCTTGTTAATAATTTAGAGTTAATAAGAGATTTCGTCGCAAAGTTGTAAAACTTTGCGAATAAATTTTTCGAATTTATTTTATTTAAATTGATAACAAACTTAAAAATAATTTGTTTTAACTTTATTTTTTTTATTTTTATTAACAATTTATTTTTGTTTTTGTTTTTATTTTGCTTTAAATTTTAAATACATATTAGTAAAATATTGAAAAGCAAACAAAAATATTTATCTTCAATACTTTTTTAAAAAGTAGATCGATTAATTATTACGTTTTAACAAAAACTTTATTTTAAATTATTTTTGTTTTTGCGAACTTTTATTTAAGTTTAGTTTGACGTTTTTAAGTAAAAGTTAAATTTTGTTCGAATTGTTAAATATAAAATTAAGTTCGATTTGTTGTTAATAAAATAAATTTTTTATTGTATTGTTAACTTTTTATTGCGCGAACTATACTCTTTCGGACATACTTTATATATCTAGTAATTATATTTTTTATCTTAACTCTTTCGCAATAATTAATAACAAAATTCTTTATATTATTTCGAAAACATTTAACAAATTAATAAATATTAATAATTATTATATTGTAAATGCGAACAAAATTTATTGCAATACAATAATTTAATTTGCGATAAAATTTTTGCAACAAATATAAATTTTTTTTTTTCGCAAACGTATATATACTTGTTTACGCAAGTTATATATAAAAAATTATTATAAATTGTAATATGTTAATATTACAAACGACAAAATATTAAAATTGTTTACTCTTTTATTTTTTCAATTTTTTAAAAAACGTAATTGAAAAAATAAAGAAAAAAGAAGCGAAAAATATATTGATTTAAAATTTGCACTATAAATATAAGCTTTATATATTGTTGTTTTTGCAACAATTTATTTACAACAATAAAGCAACTACAATTAAGAAAAAAATAAGAAGAAAAAAAGAAAAAAAAAGAAACAATAATATTTATGTTTATAATTTATTTAATGTTTGCGCAACGCTAGCTTTACTTTAAACTTTATTTAGAATTTTAATAACAATAAACAACAAAACAATAACGTATTATAAATTGTTATTATTGTTATTATGTTGTTCTACAAGTTGTGTTAAATTAATATATAAATTTACTTCTATTAAATAGAAAACTTTTTTTCTTCTAATTCTTAAAGAGATTTAAGAAGATTTTTAACAAACTTTTGCAATGTTAACGCTTAGCAAACGTCTTTGTCTTAATAAAATTAATATAGTTTTCTATATTACTAGAGATCAATGCTTTAAAAAAAAAGATAACTATAATGTTATAACGTCTTCGACGCGTTAGCGTCTCAAAATATAACAAAATATATAATCTCAAGTATCTATAAAAGTTTTAAATAGCACAACATCTCTTTTTGATTAAATAGCGAAAAATAGATTCGCATGTTATAGCAAATATTAGATAAAAAAGAAGTTTGTCTCTTGTTGTTTTTCAACAATTAGTTCTACTACTATCTATCTTATATAGTTGGAACATAGTAATATAAGTCTATTATATCTTATGTCTTTTATATGTTAGTGCGCTAGCGAGAAGTAGACGCATTCGCATCTTACACATTATAACAATAAACTTAAAAATTTATTTCGAACATTGTTTCTAAATCTATTAGAATAAAATAATCTTTTATCTCTTTAATAATTGAAAAATTCTTTATTTGCAATTTACAATATTTAAAACTCTTAAAAAGCATCGAATATCGCAAAAGATTATTTAAAAAAAAAATTAAAACGTTCGCAAATAATTCGCAACAATTATATACTTAAAATATTAAAGTTTTTTAACTTTTAAAATTAGATTTGCTTTCTAAATAAATTTATTGTTAATAAGTATATTTGTTATCGCAAACATAAATAATTCTTTTACAATATTATATTGCAAACTATTTTATTAATTAAACGATTAGAAAGATATATCGTATTACTAGTTTATACTATAAACAATATTTTAATATATAATATATATTAAGATGCAATAGACGACTTACGCTTTAAGTAATTTTTAGCAAACAAGATGCTTTTGCAATGCAATTCTTATTTAAATCTTAAATTTATTCTAATTATAAATAATATATCAATACATATTTATTTAGTAAATTTCGACTTAGTTCTTTATTATCTATTTGCTAATTAGATGTCTTAGACAATTAAACAAATATATAAAACACAAGACATTTGTGTTATTTATTTGTCTTTTTATTTACTAGATTATAATTCTATTAAGAAGTTCTTTTTTGTATTTAAGTAATAGATAAAACAATATTACAAGATCTATTAAGACAAAGAGGTCTTTGCAAAATTTATATAGTTAGCGATAAAGATTTGCAATAGCAATGTTGTTATTAAACAACACTTTAGATATGCAAGAATAAATATACAATAAATTAATTATATTAAAATTAAATTAAGCGATCGATTTGATCTTATTAAACAAGTTATTAGATTGTCTATCGACACAAAGAAAGAGCTAGAAAATTACATGAATTTGACAATAATATACTTGTTATAATAACTATTTCTTAAGACTCTTTACAAAGAATTATTGCAAAGAAGATCTCTAAAAAAGATTTTTTCTAATTCGATTTTTATTTATATTTGTATCTTATAACGTTCTTTCTATTTGCATACTTCTTTTGCATCTCTAAATCTATATATTTTAATTATAAGACAAATTCTAAAGTGCAAATATTGTCTCTATTAATATATTTAATTTGTTGTTGTTATCTTCTCTTTTTGTATTTTCTTTTTTCTTTTTTCGTTATATTAAGAAGTTCTTTATTTGTTTTCTTAGACAATATCTAAGCTCTTTCGATATTTCGTACTTTCTTCAATTAGATGCGTCAAATATATTTATTTGCTCTAATAAAAAGCGTTCTTTAAACAATGTTTTGTACGCGTATTCAATATCTTTAATTTTTAAAGAATTTCGTCGCGTTTGTTATTCGAAATATTTTTGAAAAAGCTTTATAATGTTTTTGAACAATATTTGTATAAAATTGCTACAAAGCTTCAACAATAACGTTTTTTCTACAATTGTAAATCGACTTCTAATTGTTATCGATTTCGCAAATAATAAAGACTATAATTATTAATAATACGATAAATGCTAACAAAATAATAAATATTCAAAATAATAATTAGATAACAAATAATTATTAAAGAGATAGTAAGAAGACGATAGATCTTAACTATAATTACTATATTTGTAATAATTCTCTCTTAATAATTGTTGCATTATTTATAAAGACTATATTGCTTATTAATATATTAACAACGTATACGCATAAAAATTATATATTGTTAACGCAAGTAAGTAGACTTTATATAGTTTTGAAATTTGCATAGTTGTTGTTGCAATTAATAGTAATATTTGTGCAAATATTAAAGATATTGTTGAAGAAGATTTTTTTTAAGAGTCTCTCTAATTTGTTTTTTGATTAAAATTGAAATTTTTTTGCAATTTTTTTTCTCTTCTTGTTTGTTATTGCTATTAAGTATAATTTGCTCTTTAAAATATTAGAAGATTTCTCTATTATAATTAAAAGCGATATTTCTTTATTTTACTATAATATATAATTAATATTAAGTAAAAAATGCTTGTTGTTAATTTTAAAAGATATTTAACAATAATATAATCTATTGTTTGCAAAATAAATTATATCGCACACTTATTGCTTTATTAAATTGTATTTGTTTCGATTTATTTCTTTATTAAGTATCTTTTGTTGCTTTGTTTTTAGTATTGTCTTTGCGATATTTGTTTTATCTTGTTTTCGCTTATTTTTATCTTTTTTTTTTGCTTGCTTTTTATTGTAAAGCTCGTTCTTCAACAATAACGTTTGTGTCTCGTCGATAGTATTTAAGTCTTTTGATAACGCATTAATTGCAAACAACTTAAACAACGTATTAATTAACATTTTATCAAGCTTGCTTTCGTATTTAATAATAATATCGATTTGTATATTCTTTCTTTTGTTCTTAACTTATTGAATAACAATCTTATAAAGCTTCTAAAAGTTATTCGATTTCTCTATTAATAACTTTGCAATTTTCTTAGAGAAGTTCGATCAAAAAGTAACAATACGCGAGTGTTAAATTGTTACGCTAGTACTTTCTACAAAGATATTAAAATAAGTTGTGCTATTGAAGAGATTTGTAAACGTCTTCAAGCAATATAAGCAATTATTTAATAACAAAGATTGCAACTATAGATAATTTTTATATTTAATAAATTTTAAAAGAGATTCAATAAATCAAAATAACAATAAGTAAAAATCTATAATAAATTAAATACAATTTATAAGAGAGTCGTATTCTAGTTTCTATATATTAAAAAAATATTAATTGTTCGTCTTGTTCGCTTTTTAAATATAGCGAATATAATTGTTCGCAATATTTGTTCGTCAAATATGTTAAATATTATGCTTAAAATATTCGCTTCTTAAGCATATCGAATATAATAGCAAGTTTGTCTTAAAAATATAGAATTTAAATTATTAATATAGCTTTAACAAGCTTGTAATACTATTTTTTTTCTTTAAAGTTTTCGTCTCGAAATTTAATATCTTTTTATTATGTCTTCTAGAAAAATTAATACTAGAAATTCTTCTTATTGAAAGAAAGATTTTTTCGACGTTTTAAGTTTAATATTTTTAACAATACGTCTCTATTATAATTGTACAATATTTAGTAAAATTTATTGTGTAAATAATAATTTTAAGAAATGTATAAAGTGTGTACAATCTAATTGTAATTACAATTTAACAATTTTTTCGATTTTAATTAAAAGAATTTACGAAGAACAAATGCGTTTAAAAAAAGAAATGCGCAATACATATATAAAGCTAAGTTAACTAAAAAAACAATTTAACTTTTTAGAAAATAAGAAGAAGAAAATAATCGTAATAAAATAAAAAAACATTGACAATTTAGAAATAAATAAAACACTTTTTACTAAGTTTATTGCAAAGACTTCTAAGTTATTGTTTAATATATTATTTCAACAATTTTAATTTTCGACTAATTAAAATTAAAATACTATTTTTATATCTTGTTTTAATAAAAATTTCTCAAAAGATTCTAATAACAATTAAGATTTTTTTTTGATTTCTATATATTTTTTAAAATAAAATTTTTTATTTATTTAATAAGATACTTTTGATCTTTTTATTATAGAATTTTTTTAATCTCGAATTAATTCTCTTTTTGCAAATAAAAATAAAATGTGTTCTATAAAAACGTAATTAAGTTTGTTACTTTCAATAATAAAATATTAAATATTAAAAATATTTTAACATTTTTAGATAAATCGAGTTTGTAATTAATAAATCTTTTAATCTTTTTAACAAAAAACAATTTAACTTTAATATAATTTAATTTTTTGCTTAACTTTCTTGTTTGAAATTTTTTTATAAAAAAATATATTTTATTTTTCTTTTTTAGTTAAGATGATGTTTTTTGTTTTTTGTTTTAATACTTAATTAACTTTTTTTATATTTTCGAAATATTGTTGTATATCTTTTTTAATATCGCTATTTTTTCGATAACTAATTGTGCTAACAAATGCGTATATTTTTTTCGAAAAAACTTAATTTTTTATTATAATTGACAAAGAATAAAGTTATTTTAATAATATTTAAAATTGTTAGAGACTAGACTCGAAACCTCTATCAAAGAGATATTTGAATTAGTAACTAGATGAAACTTAAATCTATACTAGATTTAATGTATAAAACGAAAGACAAAAGAGAAAAAAGAAAAATAAGACAACGCTAACTATATAAGATTGCAAACTTTATGTCTAGCAAGAATTAATTTAAATCTAGTTTAGTTTAATTTAAATTTAGTCAAAATCGAACTCAAAAAATTAAACGAAATTAGAACGAAAAGTTGTTCAATCGACAAACGTAATTGACGAATTGCTAATCTAACATTATAACAATAGCTTCTCTCTACAAAGCAAAGCTTCTACAAGACAATCAAAACAATATAACAAACTATTGAAGAATTAAAGAATTAAAGATCGAGAAGATTTCGAGAAACAAAATAAAACAAAACGAAATAATTAGATTTATTAAATTAAATAAAGACGAAACAAAGCAAAAGCAAGACGAGATATTCGAATTTATTAAATTAAGTTAAAATAAGAAACAACAAAGACAAAACAAAATATCTAGATTCAATAAATCAAACAAAGTAAAAAAAGAAAATCTCTATTATTTGAGCAAGATTTGAGCGAAACTAAACGAGCTTAAACTAATTAAATCAAAATTAAACGCGTTTGAAGTAACAAAACATTATTAAAACGAAATAGAAAGATCTTTGTCATCTAGATAAAATCTAGACAAAACTTAATATCTAAATTCATTAAATTAAATAAAATAAAACAAAAAAATCTTTATTATCTAAGCAAGATCTAGGCGAGATTAGATTATTTTAGTCAAGATTAAGCGCGTTTGAAGTAACGAAACACTATCGAAACAAGAGAAGAAGATCTTTGTTATTTGGACAAAATTTAGGCGAAATTTAATATCTAGATTTATTGAATCAAGTAAAATAAAGCGAAAAGATCTTTGTTATCTAGATAAGATCTAGGCAAAATTAGATTATTTTAATCAAAACTAGACGCGTTTGAAGTAACAAAACATTATCGAAACAAAATAAGAAAATCTTTGTTATTTAGACAAGATTTGAGCGAAATTTAAGCGAAATTAGACTAACTTGGTCAAAACTAAGCGCGTTTAAAGTAACGAAACACTATTAAAACGAGATAGAAAAATCTTTGTTATTTAAGCAAGATCTAGACGAGATTTGAGCGAGATTAAAGACACTATCTATTCTTCTTAACATTAATAGTTAGAAATAACACAAAATATTATATGTAATTTCTTAACAATAAAATTAATTAAATAATATTTATTAAAAGTTTGTTAACAATTGTCTAAAAAATTAAAAAATTTCTAGATAAAAAAATAATTTTTTTAATTAACGTAGTACTTAAGCAAGACAAAGCTAAAATATTTATTACGTTTAAAGTTTAAAATGCTATTAATATATTAAGATCTTTTGTTATTTTTGGCAACAACAAGTTTACAAAATTCTTAACGTTATTTAAAAAAAGAATTAATAACAATATAACTAACAAAAATAGCATAAAAGACAAAATAAATTTTTATAGACGTAAGAAGCTCGAACTCGACAATTAGAGAATTTCTTTTAAAGATACGCTTTATTTTAAAAAGATTAATATAACAATTGTTTAATTTAATTGCAAGATAAACAATATTAAGATTTTTAACATTAAATTAAACTTTGTTATCTATAAAGTATTTAAAACAAAAATAACGAAAGCAATTAACATTAAACTTATAAATAGCTTAAGCGACAAACATTTTATCGCATAAATGCTAAATAAGTTTCTTTATCTTTTAATTAAAATTTTTGATATTAATCAATTAAGTTCGAATCTAAGTCGTAAAATCGAAAAACAAGAATTTTAAAAACTCAAAGTTTAGACGTAAGTTTTAGCTCAAATTGATCAAGAAAAGCAAGATAAAAGTTGTGAACAAAGAGACGTTATTAACGACGAACTTAACGTTTAAAAGTTATTTAACTCAATTATTTTATATGTAATTAACGTAAATGCGAAGATAATGTTTTATAATAACATGAATTTGTTCAATTTAATTATTAGTTTTAAAATAATATACGATAAATAACTTAACATTAATCTTTAGCATTTAATAAAGATGTTTCTAAACATTAAAGATAAATTGTGTGTCTCAATTAAACACGAAGAACTTAAATAATTTGTGATTTTTCTAGATGTAAACGTAGAAGCAATTGACAACTTCTTTTACTTTTATAGAAATAATAAAAACTAAATATCTTATCTTGATAAAACAATTAACGAAAACAAAAACGTATCTATACGTAATATCTATAAAGATATTAGACGATAAAGAATTTACATAGTTTATAAAGACATTACGTTAATAACGTTTAAAAACCAAAAAAAAACGCAATTATTTTTGCGTCTTTTATCTAGAAGACTTGAAACAAATATACGTATAACAATTTCGTACAAAGCGCTAAATATACTTATAGATGTTAGATTATCAATAAGCTTAATTAATTAATTCGTAGCATTTTGTTTTTTTTAAATAATTATTAACAATACTATTGTAAGCAAGCTAGATTACGCGAAGACAAAAACAATTTAAGTTAGAAATATACTTTCTTTCTTAAAAGTACAAGAAGTTGAAACGTTCTTTATATTTAATTAGACAATTTTTATTGTAATAACGTATTTTATTGCAAAGCGCTTTAAATACTTAAAATGTAAACCAATTGTTAACTTCGACTTAATTTTATAGAGTTTAAATAAAAATGTCTTTTAAATTTTCGTTAAAATCTAGAGTTTTTTAATTTAATTAAAATTCGACGTTATTAACGTTAAGTTCTTTTACGTTTAGCTTTATTAAAACTAATGTAACAAGAAAAGTTAAAAAAACTAAAAAGAGATGTAATTAAACAAAATTTAAAGTAATAACTTAACATTGAAGATCTTTAACAATTTTAAAATTTAAAACGTAAATTTTTAAAATTGTTTAATATTAATATAGATTTTAAGAGTTAAAAGTATTCTTTTTTTTAAAAAGATCTCTTAAACGACGTATAAAAGCGTTTAGTTTTTTGTTAATTTTGTTAAAGCGATACGTAATTCGATAGTCGAATTAAGACAAAAACTTGCTTTATTAAACTTAACAACAATTTAATTGCTTAATTAACATAAAATATTTTAGATTTTTATAATTTATAATTATTTTAATTAAATAAATTAAGTTCTTAAGCTTAAGACGTTATTCTTTAAATACGCAAATAATAATTATAAGTTTCTTATTATAGATCTTATAATTACACTTGATTAAATTATACTTTTTAAAAAAGTAAGCAACTAAATAAAGAACTTTCTTTTTATTGTATTAAAAAAGAATGTCTTTAAACATATAATTCGAAGTATTAATTTTTATTATAATTTTGTAATTTAAGTTGTAGTAACGAAGCATTACATTAAAGATAAAAACTTTCTTTAAAATAATAAATATCAATTAACATTTTTTAAATTAGATAAAAAATTAATTCTTTCTAATTAAATAAATTAACGAAATAACTATTTTATTATAGTTGTAAATAAATCTTTTATAGAAGTTTGCAAATTCTAGAAAGCTTTAAATATTTTTGACGTTAATTAAGATAAATTAATTAATTATAACATTTATTTTGATCAAATTTATTTTAATTTTTTTAATAATAATTATTAATTTTAGATACGAGACTTAAGTAACGTAAAACTCGCATTTAATTATGTTTGTTTATAAGTTTGCTTCGCACAACTTTCGAAAAATAAATTTAATATAAATTTTATGCTTTAATTTATTATTATTGTAGATAAAAATGTTATTTAAATAAGCGATACAAAACTTATTTAGAAATTTTCGAAAAATATTGTTAATATATTTTTGAAACATAATAAATTTATTATATAAATTAAAAAACATAATAAAATATTTAAAAAGTTTAAAACAAATGCGAAAAACAATAAAAGCTTTATCTTTTTTTTAGATACGTAGTCGATTAAACGCTAAAATAATATTTAGCTTAATAAAGATTTTAATTCGATTAAAACAATTTAACGTTTTAAAGATTAAAAACAAAAAATATCTATTTTTAATTATAATAGCGTTTAGATCTTTGTAATTTACGCAAAATCTAAATTTATCTTTAAGTTTTTTAACAAAAAGAATAGAGATTGTTACTTAGAAGCAACTTGTTTAAATAAATTTTTTGCTAAAATTCTTATTTAAATAACGACAAAATTTTAGAGCTTTATTACGACTTATATTGTATAAAGCGAAAATTAAAAATTAAATATTTTCTTTAAGATAAATAACGTAATTGTAGAAACAATAAGAAGACAAAATGTTTATCTTTTTCTTAGAGAAAATATTAAGAAACTCGAAATATTTAGAAGATAAAATTGTAATTAAATTGACATTTTTGTTTTGTTAATAATGTTTTAAATTCTTCTAAGTAATAAAAATTACTAAATAAAGTTTCTTTTTTATTTAATAAAGTGCTAAACAATAATTTTGATTATAAATGTTAATTTTGATATTCTTATAAAATAGCGAAAATTTTGAAAGATTTAATAAATTAAAGATTTGAGCGAAATCTAGTTTAGATTTGAGCAAAATCTCGACTAGATTTAAGAAAACGTCTATTTTTCGTAAAGTAATACTAAATATTTTAATATTTTTTGCGCAAACGATGCGATCAAATTTACAAACTCTTAACTTAACTACGTTAAATTATATAAAAAATCGTTTAACTTGTTTCGCACGTTGTTCGATAAAAATTCTAAAAAACAAAAGACTTTGATATTTGATTTTCGAAATTTTTTTTTTTTAAATAGCTTAAAAAATACAATTAGAAATTTTTTGCTTTAAACTAAATAAAACAAAACGAAACTTAAAATCAAAATAATTAGATTGTTTTTTGTAAATAAGATTAAATTGCTTTTAAAGAGCAAAATTAAATTACTTTTTATAAACGAATTGCTTCTATAAACGAAACTAGATTACTTTTAAAAAACAAAACTAGATTGTTTTTTGCAAACAAATTGCTTCTTATAAGCGATTAAATTGCTAAATATCTTCTAATAAAATAAACTTAAACTAGAAGAAAAAATTTAATTATTAAAAAAAATTGCAAAAACATTTTAATCTTGAAGCTTTTATACGCGTTAAAACTTCTTAAAAGACAAAAAAAAAATTTCTTCTTAAGTAGTGTTATAGATTTTAACAAACAATTAACAACAATATTTAAAATAAAAAGAAAAAAATATTATAAAAATATTATAATTAAAGTTTGTGTCGATAAAGTAACAACGAAGTTACAATAAACTTATAACAATAAAATATTAATTAAGTTTAATAACAAATAGAATCTACTTTCTAGTACTAGAAAGATCAAAAAAAGATGGTTTAATAGTTGCTTTAAGTAGCTTAAGTATCGTGCGAGCTAATTGTTAGTATAAACAAAGGCTTTTAGATTGTTAATCTTGTCGCACTAACAATTAACTTCTATCAAATAAGCTATGACTTTTGTTAGCATCTAGTGCTTCTTCAAGACGAAGTATTTGCATTATTTCTAAGATAACGAATATAAATTAGATCTAAAGCTTATCACTTTTCTTCTTTATATCTTCTCGTTCTCTCACTTTTATTTTTTAGCAATACTACGCTCGTATTGTTTGCACGCATTGTTATTATCTTTTTAGTTATTTAATTGCAACTATTTGTTTACGACTAATAGCATAGAATTAATACATCGCAAAAAAATTAAGCTATCTTTAAGCTTCTATATTTAAAAAAGAGCATAACTTGTCGCAAAAGAAAAATTCAAACGAAAGAATATTAACAATACAACGAAGAGTTTTGAATCGATATTAAGAAAGTGAAAATAATAATTCGTTTTTTATCGAATTATACGATGCTATTATTAACGAATTATTATTTAGATTTTGCGACAAATTTAAGTATAATTTTCGAATCTTTCTTAAAGACGCATAGATGTCAAATTTCAAAATATTTTAAAAATGAACGATGAATCACTATAACAAGATTGAAGCGATCTTAAGTTTATAAATCTATTAGCGAATCTTAAGAATGTATGCTCTTAACGTCGCTAATTAAAATTTTAATTTTCGTAAAAGACAAGATATACGCAATGTAAAATGTTAGTTTTTGCGAATTTCGAAATTTTTACGTTAACGTTGCGAATGTGTCAATACATTAATTTGCTTATTTGCGAATATAATTTTCGCGTTCTTTTAAAAAAGAAATCTATTATTAATTTTAACGATCTCTATTTTCTTTTTTATATACATTAGATGTTCGATGATTTAATATTTAAGAATGAGCGACAACAAGTTTAGATTATTATCGACTTATTTACGATCGCTTTTTTTGATTATTAATCGTGTTTCTTATTTGATACACGAATTAAATTTGACGATTTTAATAATTCGAATGCATTCGTCGACGAAATCGTAATCGTTAATTCTCTTAAAGTTAGAAAAGTTTTAAACGATGTTTATATGAGCGAAATTAGCGATTCGAAGAGCAATTGTAACAATAATACTAGATTGTTTAAGAAAATTGACGACGATATTAACAAATATTAGAATGATAATAATGATAGCGATCTTAACTCGTTTTGTAATTATAATAAGAATTGCAAAATTAATGATAATTACCATGTAAAGTTCGAAGAAACTTAATCGTTTCTATATTGTTATTTCATTATTAGCATCGTTGCTAATTTAAATACTAAGAAATTTAATTAGATCTTTATGAAGACAACTCTTCTTTACATTAAAGAAGAAAATAATAATTTGCGAACGTAAATTAATTTGCACATTGCGTTTTTCTTTTTCTTTTAAATCTTATATTAATTCGTCGCTTATCTATATATTTTTATAGAAAAACGTTAATTATTGATGAAAAAGAAGACGATTCGTTTTTTTTTTTTTTTGATCATTTTATATCTCTTGCGATGTACGATGACGTTTTCGAAACTACGTATGCGAAAAACGTGAAAAATATGTTTCGAATGCAAGTATCGTTCGACAAAAGAAGTTTAACGTTAAAATAAAAAAATCGAATTTTAAATCTTTTAGTTTTTTGAAAGTTATTGTGCGATGCAAGTGAAATAAGCACATCGTCGATAACATCGCTACGAGCTAGCACGTAGATTCGTCATCTTAAACGTCTTAATTAAAAGATTAACTTCGAATAATCTTTCACTTAGTATAAGCTTCGACGTAGACTCTTAAATGTTGTTAACAATATATCTACTTATAAATTTTCGCTTTCGATTCGTTTTTTAAGAATTTTTTAATAACTAATTACGTGCGCTTTTAACAAATAGCGCTTTCGTTTCGATGCAAAATTAACTCTTTAATCATTAACAAAAAGCAATTAATTACTATTTAAATTAAGAGATTTGATTTAACATTAAATTCTACTATTTTGAGAAATCATTCAATAAAATAGTTTAGAAGATAATTAGACTTGCTAGTTTAACAATCGATACAAACGCGTCGACAAAATTGTCGTTCAAGTAAACGATTAAGTTAAGACAACACTCTTGAGTAATTAAACTTAGTCAACGAAATAAAACGTTTACGTCGAAAATTTACAACGTAGAATACAAAATTATAAACGATGTTAAAGAAACGACTCTTTATTAGAAAAAGAAAAAGATTAAAGCTTAATTAAGTTGTTTAAAAGTTAAATTGCGAAATCACTTTATTATGCAATTTCGTAAACGACACTTTCGAAAAACTAACACTTAAGTCTTTGACGTTTAGTTTTTCGTAATTAAAGTTTCTTTAATAATCGAATCAAACATTCATTTTACGACGTCGATCAAATATAACATTTTCGAACGAATTAAGATGATTCGACTTATTTGCGATCTCATTAATGATTTAAGCAATTAAAAAAAGCTTCGACGAAAACTTTAAATTATCGAAGCTAAAGCGACTTTATGCGATCAACAAGAAATCTAACGTCGCAATCGACTCAAAATCATTGTCGAACAATAGAAGTTAAAAAAGACGATAAATAAATTAAAAAAAAACGAAAACAAAGAATTCTTATTCGAATTAAAATGCTTGTTCACTTAATGTTTGTTTTGCTTAAGTAATGAAAGTCTACTTTATTATTATTAAACTTATTCGTTTTTTAAGTCAAACAAAATAATGAACAAAATTAAAAAGCATCTAGAAAGATTCGTTTTAAAGAATTAAATTTTATGCTCGCACTTACAATGCAAAGTAGCAAGACTAATTTTGTCTAACGTAATAATTTTTAAGAATTATATCGAATGCGTGCACAAAATTCGTTTGCGATAGTAAATTCGATTCACATTGCTTGTTAATCTTAAAGAAAAAGCAATAAATGCTAAATTAAAGACATTTGCTTTTTGTGACTCTTTTTTTGTTATAACATTTGCTCTAATTAACGATTAAAGAATTGCAATTGTCGATCGTATTAAATTAAGTATGTTTCATTTAAACAAAACAATAAAAAGTAAATTGCGTTACATATAAAGCAAAAAAAACTTGTTATCTTAAAGTTAGACTTCTTAGCTATAGCTTCATTCTTCGTATTATCGTTAGAATTTTTTTGAACAACAACATCATTGTTAGACTTAATGACACTATTATTCTTTTTCGTAATATTAAGTTCGTTCAAAGTGAACTTGCTATCTTTAGCAAAAAGATTAAAAAGACACGTAAATAGAACAATCTCGCAAATTAACAAAATGTCTTGCATGAGTTCAAGTAACAATTATATTTTATCTAAAATAATTTCTAGAATATTGCGATCGTACATCTAGACTTAAAGTTCTTACGAATGCTTAAAGATTACGAAGTTTAATAGTTATCAAATATTAAATTATATTAATGCATCTTCTTTTATAAGTTTTGCGTTAAATATTATTAAAATGCTCTTATATCGTCGTTTGCTCGTAAAGATAAATTTGTTTCACGTTATAATTATGAGACATTAATCTCTATATTAAGCGTACTCTTTGTGTTAAGATCTTAAACGATTTTGAGTAAATATGCGAATTTAAGTATCGTGCAAAACAAGTTATTGAGTCGCAATCGATAGAACGCCAAAATTTATAAGCAAGTCTAAAGAAGCTCTTTAACAAGATTGTCGCTATTATCTTTAATTTCGTTCGTGATTAAGATAAAAAAATAAATGAATAATAATATTGAAGCTAATATTTATGAGCAATGTTTTGATGATCAAATGATTAAGATATTCTAGATGTCGTTTCGTCAAATCTAATTAATTATATGAGTCACACATTTCAAATTTCAAATTTAAATCTTTTCTACACAAGTATATAAATTAGATTAAGAAAAAACGTGCTAAGTTAAGTTTTAAATGTCTTCTAGAATAGTTAAATTTTAATAGTTGTTTGCGAATTTGTTCGACTTATTAAATATATGTATTTATTCGTCTTAATAGTTTACACAAAGATGATAAGAATTTAACTCGCTTCGTCGAAGTCACATCTAAATGACAAGAATTCAAATTCTTTTCAAAACACAAATACGATTAATTTTGCACGAAATTGCAATTAATGACGACTAGAAAGATTGCTACTTTCTCTTTAAGCACGAAATTTTGTTAATCGTTAAGCGATTCGCAACTTTCTTAACACTTGATCAACTTAAATTTGATCGAACGAATGCTTTCTAATCGCACGTTCATTTAATACAAGTCTTACGTTTTATAGCTATTAAAGACAAGTTGCTACTTCTTTATTAAATGATCAAAAATGTTTATACACGAGATTTTTTTATTGTACGAAACATCTAAATAAGTTAAGAGATTATGTCATCGAATTAATGCATAATCTCTTGCTCTTTCTAGTTAATCGAGATCAAACAATCGAGTTTTTACGTACGCGTTAGGTCTTCTTCTAAAGCAAATAATTCGAAATTTCTTCTATATAAGCAACTATTCTAATTAATCATAAAATGAAATAAGTTTTGCACGCTCGCAAAGCAAGTCTTCTAATTCTATTCTTTAACGATTCTATTCTTTAATCGTTTTATTCTTTAATCGTTCTATTCTTCAATCGTTCTACTCTTCAATCGTTCTACTCTTCAATCGTTCTACCCTTTAATCGTTCTATTCTTCAATCGTTTTATTCTTTAATCGTTCTATTCTTCAATCGTTTTATTCTTTAATCGTTCTATCTTTTAATCGTTCTATTCTTCAATCGTTCTATTCTTTAATTGTTCTATTCTTCAATCGTTCTATTCTTTAATTGTTCTATTCTTTAATCGTTCTACTCTTTAATCGTTCTATTCTTCAATCGTTCTATCACTTAACGATTCTATTACACAAGAATCTTACTTTAGTTTATTAAATAATCTTTGATTGCAAATATAAAGTTGACGTTGTGAAACATCTGGTTAACGTTTTACATTATTACATTATTAAAGATCGAAAATTGTTAATAGAATTTAATAGTTTATTCTAGTTTAAAGGCGAATACAAAATCATTGCTAGCAACGATTAACAATGCTAGTATCTTTAATAGAAGCTTAATAGAAGAATTCTTCGAACAAATCTTAATTTAGAAGTTTTATATTTCGAAGTTAAATTTATTCTAAACGCTAATATTGTTTTGAAAGCTTTGTAGTTCGCAATTGTTATTATAGAATTAAATCTAAATTGCATCAAAGTATACTTTATCGCTTAACATTTTTTGATTGTTTTGATTTAAATATAAGCATTGCGATGTTGTTGTCAAAAGCTAGAGTTTTCTAGTTTGCGCCCAATTCGCGTTCATAAGAGTTCGCAATTAATTAGCAAAAAACACATTATTTTTAACGATTGCTTCGAAATCTAAATCGAAGTTATTAATAACGATTAATTCGAAAGATTAAAGCGCTAAAGAGTTAAACGATCGCGATTCAAAGATTTTTCACATTTTGTTCGCGTTTAATTTTGTTTTAATTGACGTTAGAAAATCTTATTTCAAAGAGTATGCATCGTTCATAAATAACAAAATCGTCTTGAAATAGATTTGCTAACAAAGAGTTATTTGTTTATTAAGAGATAATTAGAGCAAACGACTAGAGATTATTAAGATAAGAATTTTTACTTAAGTCACAAACAATTGAGCAAATTGATATTGAGAAATTTTTAACAATTATTTTTAAAATTGACGAAGTTAATTTTAGATTCTTCGTCGATGTTATTAATAAGAGTAACGAAGATTAGTGCAATTACTTAAACGAGATTAGCTTCGTGTTAAAAGTAGACATTCAAAAACATACGTTTAGATAAAAATTTATTCATAGATTAAATGTATATTAGCATTCTTCTTGTTATGAATGCGAACTAAAGAAAAGTTTATCAACACAATACTTCATTAAATTCTATTACATTTTGAAATCGTTCATAGCTTTAAACAAGTTTTGCTCTAATGTCTTTGTAAATTGTTAATAATAAAACAATACTAAGATTGTAATTAATATCTTAATAGCTCGCTAGATTGCTCGCAAACAACGAGCTAAATTTAGCACAAACTATCTTTAGAAGTTTTACTAAGATAATTAACGTAATTCTTAAAATTGTTTACGTCGACATTTGTTAAATATCGTCTTTAACTTAAAGAAACAATTTAGAAAAAAGCTTCATAGCGAGATTGTTAACTTTATGAAAAGTTTAGAAGCGACAACGATATTCTTTAAGCTTAATACGTCAATTTTAACAATGTATTCGTTTGTTATCATTACGTCGATTTCGTTCTTAATCGCTTTAAGTTAAGATTATGATATTCGTTAACTTTGCATCTTTAGTATAAAAAAGCATGTCTTAATTAAAGTCTTCCATTATATAAAATATTAACATGAACGATATTTAGTTTGATGAACTAGTTAATAATGACTATTTTTAAGTTTTCGAATTAATCGTTCTAGATCTATGACGTATATTTTAGACTTATAACATAGTATATTATTTTGCTTCGATAAAGTCTTTAGCTTTCGAAGATTATGCATTATTTAAATCTTAGATTGTTAGCGATCGCAATTATGTTTCAAACTAAATTTGTTATTACTTAAGAACGATTACTTTAGTTACTTTTGATTTTTTTGTGCGTTAATGACGCGATTTTCTTAGATAAAATTCTACTCTTTCTTGTGTTAAGAGTTAAATTTTCAATTATATAATATGTTTAAATGTTTTTTTGCGAAGATTTTGCTCAAATGCTAATTAGAGTTATTTCTAATTATTATTGAATCAACTTTAAGAGAGTTGCGAATAAATTCGTTTCTTTTAGATTTAACGACGTGGAAATCATAATTAAGTGCAAATTGAACGCTTATTTATTTTTGCGTTATTTTCGTTTGCTATTCGTTATATTTGTGTCTCTCGCACTTCTTATTCTCTTTGTCTTGCTTCTTATTAATTTCGTGAGTAACGTTAGTCTAACATATAAGATTATAAATTTGAATTAACTTTTCTAAATTAATGTGATCTTAAATTACACTATATATTATTAGATGCATATGTTAATAATTTTGATCGTTATTTTTTGAATCGCTTATGTATTTGTTAAAGAGATGCAATTCTACACAAGATTGCGTTAACACAACATAGTTACTTCTTAGCAATCTAATCTCTTTAATATCATTATATTAATCATAGATATATTTTTTTATCTTTGTAATGTATCGAAGTTGAAGACTCTTTATAGCGTCTATTTAGATGACGTGTTCAACGTTATATTAAATTAAAAGTATAATAGTTTGCTAATAGATATCGATAAACGAGATTAACTAATTGACGAACTTAAAAATGCTAAGACTTAATTAATTTATAGAGCAAATCTTCGTTAATAGAAGCACATGCTATTGAATAATTATTAACACACTAGTTTAAGCTTCTTAAAGACTTAATATAGAAGCAAAATTAATGCAAAACTTACACTCCTAAATTATGTAAAATCTTCGAATCGCAAGAAAATAATTAAATCACGATTTTCTTAAATGTTCTTTGTATCACTTTTCGTCAACTTTAAGAACGTCATCAACTATTATTACACAAAAGTAAACTCTTTAAATTGTAACATTCTTTAGACAAAGACGAATTTAAAGACTTTTAATATTATTAACTTCGCTTTCGTCTAGTTTCACGAATCACGTAACGCTCATATAATTTTTTAGTGCATTTTGCATTCTTAATCTTGTATAATGATTGCGAACTATGTTTTGAAAGCAACTTATTAAATTGTTTAGAAACATATTATCTTAAGTTAATAAAAACGTTGCGTGCGATCTTATGTTATCAAGTGTCTTATTATGACGTTTTGTACAAGTTGCATTTTATCTATAGTCTTCACTAATCTTCTATCTTAGATTAACTATTTTTATTCTTTCTTTCTTTAATTAGAATGAATTATCAACTTGCTTACATAATTTCTATCGTTAATTTAGGGTACACTATCTTCTTGTTTGTTAACAATGATGATAATTTTGTTATTTATAATTCTTCGATTTTTAGTTGCGAAGCAAGAAGAGCATATTTAAATTGTCGTTAAGCTATTAATGCAACGTTACTATTTTATCTTCTTGTTTCTTTAATTGTTTATCGTTATTTTAATCTCTTCGAATGCGACAACGATTTTAAATAAATTAACGCAAAACTTTAAGTTTATTGCGACTCTAGTTACAAGCAATCTATTAAAAATTAACAATTATTTCTTTTTTTATATATTTTTGCAAGATTTATTTATTAATGCAACTACGTTATTGCAATTAAATCAAGTTTTTACGCAACTTGTCGCATACTTTTATAACAACATCGTCAAACAACAATGAATAAAAAACTAGAAAACGAAAATCAATTAAGATTTCTACTTTCTAATGTATATAAATCTCGCAATTATTGATTAAAATTGCGCAACGATTTTTAAGATAACATTGCTAATAGCTCATCAAAAATAATTTATTTTGTCGTTTCGTTTTTGATTTTCTTGTTTAACATTTTTACATTTGTTTTGTTCTACGTCGTGCAACGATATAATATTCTTAACATATTAAAGAGCAATTTTGACACAAAAGATTTAATCTATTTAGAAGCTTTGAATCAATTATTTGTAAATCTTTACGTTATGAAGATATATCTTATAGACTTGTTCTCTCTCGTAAAAGATGGTCAAAATCGAGCGATTTATTTAGATCAAACTATTATTATGATTATTGTCGCACTACTTACAATTATGTATCAAAGAATCGTTAATTAAAAATATTAATCGCATTTCTAACATTTGTTAATCTACAATACAAAGGAAGTTAATCAAAATAATGTTATATTAAAGTCTAAAACGAACTCTTAAACGCTAAACTTTCTAAATTAGTCTTTTCTTCTTAATAGAGTTAGAAGAATACTTCGATTTTTTGTCGTTAAAGACACGCTAAAAATGCTAGAAACAACACGAGTTTTTGTTGAAGATTAACAAAGAGATTCAAGATTAAATCAAGTTACTAAAATGTCTTAGATCGATTTATTTAACATTATGCTTAAAGCTATTTAAAAGAATTTATTAACGATATAATTATTAAAGAATAATTTAGATATAAACGCACATGAAATTCGCAAAACTCATTAATCAAACTCGACAATATTAATTAGTGATAAAAATGTCTTTTTGAACTTAAACGCAAAGATTTCGTATATTAATAAGTTGTCTATTTTATCGTAAACATTGATAGAAATGCTTAGAAATCATTCTTAAGATACTTAGAATCTTCGATTAAAAGCGCCTTTAATGATATGAATCACTTGCTAGATAAAAAAGATGTCTAAAATTTAATAGTTCTCGACGCTACTTTATATAACACACATATCAATTAAGTTATGTTAAATCGTTTATATATTATATAACATACTTGTTGTGATTCGTAAAGAGACACTACTTCTAGCACACTTATAAGTTTCTAAATTATTATTGTTTAATTGATCGTCAATTAAGATCACGCAAGTAGATTCAAGTTTTAAATAATAAGATTTCAAAAATAAAAATCAACGACAACAAGAGAAATACGCTTTACAATTTCGAATAAAAAAGATAAAAATAAACGTGATTTAGAAATTCGTTAATCTAATGTGTTTTATAAGAAGTACATTCTATTTTATATATTTGTTATGTTAATACTTCGATTAATAGTTTTTTGTAATTATATTTTATAAACGTGATGTTACTAAAAGCTTTTAGAGAATCTTTATATCAAACGACTTTTACACGCACAACGTAGTTAATCTACTTGTACGATAAAGTTATTTATGATATCTTAAAAGCTTAAATGTTGTCTAGTCATTAAGAGATACGTTTATTAATTAATTTTGTTAAGAGATATCGTTAATCTAAAAGATGTGCGAATATTTGTTTCGAAATCAATTGCTTATCGATTTTCGACGTTAAGAAAAAGCAAAATATAAACTAACGACTTTTAGTTAAGAGCTACTTAATTTTAATTTTATTCGAAATTTAAGTCGAAGCAAAATTATAAAACACATCGTTATAATTCTTGATCGCAACTTCATTATTAATTTCGTAAAGTAATTTTTTAAAAATAATGTTTAATAAAACGAAAAACAATCTTAAGCAAAATAATCTTTTAAATAAGAAACGATTTATAATTGTTAAAATATATATTAATAGACTTTTTAACGCAATGTATAAGTGAACTTAGCAAAGTTTTAACTAGCTTGTTAATAAATCGTACAAAAGTAATTATTTTACACGAACGATCATTAGTTATAACGACGTTTTATTTTAATCGATCTTTAGAATTAATCTTTCTTTCAATTTGTCTCTTAATTAATCGATTTTTTGTCTATTCTCTTTAAGATAGTTTTGCTTAATTTTAACTATTCGCATGTAAGCTCTTTTAACTTTGTAGAAAGATCATCTACTTTTTTAAAAATTAACAAACTTATTAATAGCATCTTTTTTTGAAGAAATGTCTTTTTAATGAGACATGTTTCTTTTTGATAAATAGTACGAATTATACGCAATGCATTCGCATAATTTTTGTCTTTTATAATAGAGATTTTTAAGTTTAGCTAGTACAATTAGTGTTTCTATACGTTTTTTAAGCTTAAGATAACAACTAAACTACATGCATCGAAATAATTCAAACATTCTAAAAATTCTCGAAACGAAAATTTCCTCTATCGATTGATAGTTGTGTAAAATGAGAAATTTTAACGCTTATAAATGTTGCTAGAATTAGGAATGAGAGACATTGTTAACTAGTCTTTGAAAGTTAGACTAGGTTAATCTAGAGCAATTAGTCACAAATTAACTTATTGTGATTGGAATAGAGTTTAGATAACTAGTTATGAATTATAAAACTCTCGTTCTAAGGGAATCAATACAACTAGTCGTCGTATTAGACTAGTCTCTTAGCGATAACTAATCTTGAACAAATCTAGCAAGGCATTAAATCTTCGACGAATGGGGTTTAAACATGTCACAAACTCTTATGCAAAATCGTGGACTTTAATCGTTAAATAATTCTATTATCGTCTTTGATCATGTAACAATCTTAGATAAATTAGAGCTAATTGATTCAATTTATTATTGCTATGTCTTGGCGCCTCTTTTGCTTGCCTTAGTTGTCGCTAATTGCTTCATCAAAGTCTTTATTATGTTTAATATTTGTTCGACGCTTAACTTTAGCATCTTCACGCGTGCGTCATTTGATTCGATTTCCTTCAATAGAGTTCTTGGTAACTTTATTAATATGCTAGTTGATTTCGTCGTTTTATTGAGTTGCTTCTCGATCACAAGCTTAGATGTTAACTTAAATGAATTTATTATTAAGACTAGATTGCTTAACTTTTAAGATATTTTATTAAAATTATCGTAAAGTCATTTGTTAAAAGATATCTTTCTTGACGAAATTTGTTCGTTCTTTGTACATCATTTCGTAATAAGATCGTTCGTATATTTGAATTTAAATATGCGTTTATACATTGATTTACTTAATTATTCGTTAATGTTGTCGTTAAAGAAGTTTTATACAAATGTGTTTAACAATTTTTTGTAATTTTTGCTTTGTGTTTGTGATTTTTTGCAAACAACGTCTCTAAATTTTACAAATTTTATTGCGTACTTTTTCGTATAATGAGCGTCGTTATAATTAATTTAAGCGATTAACTCGACGTTTTTAAGAAATCGATTAACGCACTTATAGTCTATGATATCACTTAGAAGAACTTCGAATTTTTTTTTTTTTTTCGACGATAAATTGATGATTCTTTGCATTATTTTTTCGTTATTTGTGAATTCGTTGCTCTTAATTAGTAAACGAGTCTCTATTTAGTATATTTGCGTCTAGTTTATTGTTCGTAGTTGTCTTTCTCTTCTTTGTAGTTTTTGCATCTTTTCGCTCTAAAGAGTTTACATTTATTGAATTCGAATTATTTTAATTCTTGTTATCATTCGCTTGATTTTCGTTTTTTTTCGCTTAATCGTTGTTATCGTTGTTAACTTCTTCGACGCTCTTAAGTTGTAAATAAAGTATCTTTTTTATGTTGTCTAAATTTCTTGAGCCTTTTTTGTTAAAAAATGCATTATTATTATTCTTTAACGCATTTAAAACAAAAGCCTAGTTATTATTGTCTTTTCTTAAGTACTCTTTTATAGCATTAAGTTCTATGTTAAAAGTTAGCAAAATTAAGCATTTCATATGACTCTCTTTTACTTTGTATAGCTTTCGTGACACACGTTTTAAATTTCTTCTTAAACTTATTAGAATGTATTAATTGTGTTAGTCGCATATGTCTTTGTGTTTATATATTAATATTAACGTTGTTACTATTAGTTAAGAAATCAAGAATGTTATAATAATTTATATTGACGCATTTCTCGATTCTTTTTAATTTTGTTAGAAATTCTAAAGACGTAATATCTTGCGACTTGCTTTGTGTATTTTAAAAACAAGCTAATGAATCAAGATTCTTTTGTTTGTTTTTGTCTTTATTGTTCGATTTGTTATTTTATGTTTTCGAATTGAAAGCAATTGTTGCAATGTTTTTTCTAGCTTGCGTTTCACACTTTTGCATTTAATTTTCGTTCTTGTTAACGATCAATTACGCATTGTTACTTTTAATTGCTTTTAATTTCTTAAAATTAAATTCGTTGCTTTTGTTATTATTTTAAGTGTTATTGCTTTTGCTTTGCTAAAATGAAGTTTAATTTAAATTTAATAAAGCACTTAATAGAAAAGACGTCTTAAAAGACTTCTTAAAAAATTGTTTCTTGCTATTATTATTCGTGCGTTGTTGCTTCTTGTTTAACGAATTCTCTTTATTTTTTATAATGTTATAAGAGACGAATGTAATCTAAATGTTAAATTGTAATTTTTAAAAGCTAGATTTTCTTTATATTAATTCTAGAAAAGAGCAATTGCTCTTTTAACGCACATTAAAGTTAACAAAATTGTTTTTCGTTTTTTAAAATAATTGTTCGTTAATAACTTCACAAACGTTTTGTTAATTTTTGAAATAACATTTTTTGCTTAAAATTTGCAACAAGTTTAAAGTTAAATTTTACAATTTCTTGTTATAAGTTGTTAATACGTAGCAAAGTTAACTCTCTTCTACTAAATTCTACTCGAATTAATAATCACAAAAATGGTAAATTTTATTGTGTTAAAATATGCGTCAATTTTTTACAATTTTGCGATTTATTTATCTAATCTAAGTTTTAAGCTAACAATATATTGAAGCAATTAATATATTTTTAACGTTGCAAACGTCGTTGATTTCTATATCTAATAGATAATCTTTGCTTGTTATAATCATTATCGACGTTAACGTCGTCGTAAAGATATAGTTGATCTCTCATTATAATACTTTCGAATTAACAAAGATTTAATCGACGAGAAATGTTATCAAACAAATTAGTATTTCTATTAATATATTCTTTAATTCATGAATGACGTCTTTTGATTTCTTGCTATTAGCAAATTAATCGCATTATATCTTCTTAATAGTAACGTTATATTGCACAAATCTATTATTATTATCGAATTTTTTCTTAGAATCTACGCTATGAACTAAATTAATAACAAGCATAAGTGCATTTCGAAAATACGATGCAAGTTTAATCGCTATTTTTCGTTATTATGTAATAAATTTAACGCTTCTAGTTGTTTTTGTATAGTATGTAGAACACATGTAGCGATGCGTATAGTATACATAGAAAAACTTTGCTAATAATTGAAAGCACAAAGTAAGATATCTAAATTAAAGTGTGCTTGCAATTTTCTTTCGTAACTATGTAAATAACAAATAAGAGTAAAGAGCATCGTCGAAGAACAAATAAGTAATGGCAAAAATAATAACATAAATTAATTATCTATCTTTTTAGCTTTTTTTTATTTCTATTTATTTACTTTCTTATGCTTCTCGCCTCTTTAATTTCTTTATTAAAAATTTTATTTGCTTTTTTAATTTTATTTTGTTCTTATTTGTTTGCGAGATGCGAAAATTAAGATACGAAAAACGAACAAAATTAATCGTTAGCGATCAAGAAGTAGTTTTTAGAGACGAAATATTTTATTTTTTTCGTTTGCGAAACTTGCAAATGTGTTTAAGACTATCGTTTTAAATTATTACGAATAAATATTTTTCACAAAATTCAATAGCGTTTGCGATGATTTATTATGTTTCTATTTTAATAAAATTTTTAAATTTAAACAATATTTAAGTTACAATTATTTTGAATTAATTTATTTCAAATATAATTGATCGACGAACAAAGTGTCAAAGTAAACGTATTGTTATTCGCACATTCGTATATTACATAATTATTAATAGAAATCGTATATATTGCGACGCACGTCAAATTATTCGTTGAGCACAATATTTGCTAACAATTTCTACTTGTTTCATTAAAATTAAGTTCGTATATCGCAAAAAATTATAAGATTCTCTCGTTAACATTGAAGATGTCGTAGTATAAACTTAATGATATATAAAATATATATATGTATTCGAATTAAATAATGTAATTGTTATCAAAAGCTTTTGCAATGTTTTTTGCAACGTTAATACTCTAATTCGAGACTAACTTTATTGTTACTTTATTGTCGTTTAGATTTAATTAATACGTCTCTTAATAAATGTGATCGACTTTAAGTATCTATGATAAAGAGTCATCGTTAATATAGAATTTCAAAAATATAAGAAAACTACATTGATTAATAATTATAGCTTGATCTTTGCCAAATCCTAGTTAAAACGAACGAGCATCTATGATGTTAAATAGAAATTAGATTAGCTAGCTAGTTCTAAGAATATGTTGCTACATAATTTAATACTTAGAGTCAAACATTAATACAACGAAACATAGAATAAAGCTAAGAATGCGCATCTTCAATTAATTCTATCTTATGTGTAAGAGAAATATGTTACACATAATAGTTTATAATAAATAGATAGCACAAAACTAGATGCAAAGAAACAACGTATCAAAAAATGCTATTTTCAAAAATACATTTTCGAAACATTTAATACGTTAAAAAGCTAGTCGTGATTTAAGTTCTTTGCTTAAACTCTATTATTTAGCGATTTATTGCTTTCGTTATTATCTTTAAGATTTTTCTTGTTTGTAGCATTTTACTTTGAATTCTATTTACGTTATTATACTCTTATTTTGTACAATTTAGAATGCGTATCTTCGATTTCTTTTTTCGAACAACGTTGTCATATATTGTGTATTTAAATTTGCAATTAACAACTAGCGCAAAACAAAAATTCTAACAAGTTCGAAATTATCTTTAAGTTTTTATAGATTAAGCGAAATACTTTTTCGATATACGTCGTTAGCTTCATTTACACAAAGTTGATTGCAAAAAACACTTAATTATATTTAGAATTACTTTTTTTTACGTTATCGTATTTAAGATATTTAACATATTAAGTCTTTTCTTTACGAGAGAATCTTATTAAATAAAAGTAGTACGCTTAAAAATAAAAATTTTTATCTAGCTCACGATCACTAAAAAGCAATATAGTATTAGCTAGCGAAATAATGAACATTAGTTAATTTTATTATGTCTTTATCAAAATGTGTTAAAAATTTTCATTCAATAAGAATATTAAATTGTTGTTTATCTTAATATAAGACTTCGATGTTCGATATTCTATATTATTTCGTTCTTTAACTTTCGCTTATTCTTCGATTTTTACTTGTTTTTCAACTTTTATTTGTCGAGCAATTGCAAAATTTGTGCTCTTAAGTTTATGTTTGTCGAACACTTTGTCTTATCTAAATAAGAGCGTATCGTATCGTTTTTTTTATTTCGAATTGAAATATTAATATAACATTCGAAAAATGCTTCGATCATTAAGAAATTGTTTGTCTTAATCGTTATGTGTAAAGCATTTCGTTCAAAAGCATTTATAGTCTTAAGATCGATTTCCTAAATAACGAGTTCATAAATCTTAGCGCTATTAAGTTAATTATGCATTAACGTCGTTTAATTCTTTTAATTTAAAATATTGAAATCGACGTTCTCTTATAATAGTGTGTTAATTAACATAGTTTTATAATATTTGTTAAATAAATCGCAAACAAAATTTAATGCAAAGTTTTCATTTAATGTAACGTTGTTAATATTAATTTTATTTTATAACAAGAATTCGATAATTTGTTATCATTTTTCGTTATAATAATTTTTAAAGAAGTTATACGCTTTAACTTCGAGAGTTTGCAAACACAAAAAAGATGTTCTTTTATACATTTCGTTGATGTTTATTTTAATAACAATAAGCATTCGTAGTATAATGTGACTTATTTTCGAATTAAAGTATTTTTGTTTAAACGATAGTCGCAATAGCGTTTTCTCATATTTGTTTATTACATTAACGTTAACTTTTTAATTTAGAAATCGTTAAATAAGTTTGCAACAACTCGTAGCAACGACACTCAAAAAAGAGAAATTCATTAGAACGTTAACTTCGTAATATAATAATATTTCGTCAAAATAAAAATAGCTTTTTGCTTATGTTGTTCTCTTTAATAAGCTTTTAAACTTGTTGTTTTTCTCATTAATGTTAGTGCTAATTGTGCTAGCTAGCTTTTTGACTAAATAATTTAACTTATTTGTTATAACAAACATAAATAATATTTGTTTTTGTCTTTTTTTGTTTAAATTAACATCTAACTTCAACAAATATTGCCAAGATTTTCGCTCTTATATAATAGCATAAATGAAATACGATTCTAAAGTGGCGCCATACTCTTTCATTAGTAATTTCATCACTTCGAATTTTTCGTATGCGATAATTATTGTTATTAATGATTTCTTTAAAAATAATCGATAAACGTTTAAGTTAATCGCAATCAACAATTTTAAAGTACAAATCTCTTTTATCTTTACAACATTTTTTATTTTTTTATAGAAGAATTGTTTAAAATTTAACGCATTTATTTTACGTAATTTCATTGCGATCTTAAGTACAAACACATTGCTTAACTTACTTTAAATTATTATTTATATAATTAAATTTTCGTTATTATGTTTGTTAATGCGTTTGCGAAGTTTAAAGAGCAATTATTTTTGTACAATTATTTTCTAGAAACTTGCGAATCGTTATTAATAAATAGTACAAGTTGTGCTAGAATCTTACGACAAACGCATGCATAATTATATAGCATTTTTATTAAGTTTTTCTCTTGTAAATTAGAAATCAAACGTTGATATGCATTTAAAAAAATGTTAATTAGCAATTCTATAAATAGAGTCTTTATAAATTTTTAATTCAAGGAAATTTATCTTCTTTTTAATTAGGTTGAAGCACATAATCTTTTTTTTTAATTAAGACATTTGTTGAGTCTAGTTTATATCGTTTGTTCTTTTCGTTTTTTGCTTCGCAATCTAGAAATAATTACGACTATATAAAGATCAAAAGCGAAATTGATCTTTTAATTTTAATAAGTCTTTTCTTTTCTATTTTTTCTATGTTGAAATCGCTATTTTTGAAGACGTCGAAGCAACAATAGCATGCATTTTGTGAATAATTATATGTTATACTTCGTTAAGATCAAAATCATTAATTACGATTTGTCGTTAAGAATTTCTTCACGTAATTTTTTATTAAAAAGCTTTTTACTTCTAGTTTCTATAAATTTGCATCAATAAATATAGTAACTAGTCGAACATCCAAAATTTGAATCGTATTAAGTCTTTCGCATTATTTTTATTCGCTTTGACGTAGTTGTTTGTTTAGAATTCGCATTAGAAAGTTGTACAACGAGCTTCTTGCAATTTAATACTAGTTTATATACGTCGTATTAATGTTAAAATGCGTCTTAATTAAGTACGTCATTAATGAAGAGAGAATTATATATAAGTTGTAATTCATTAATTTACGAGTTTATATTAATGAAGTTATCACTAAATAATATCTAAATTCGCATTAAAATTTAAATTAAATTACGATTTCTCAAATGAAAGTTATGATCTTCTAATAAGAATCAAGACATGCTTATGCTAATACACTAGATTGTTCAACTTGTTTACAAGATTGCTTATATTATTTAATTATATATTTAATGCTAATTGCGAAATTGCGTCCACTAATATCTAATAGATTAACGTAGATTGTCTTTCTTGTAATAGCAATTGTTGTGCAATTATTATCTTGTCAAACTTTAACAACAATCGCAATCAAAACGCTCTCAATTAGCACTAGTACGACTTCGACTAACATCATCTTAATTAGCATCATCTTGATTAACATTATCTCGATTAACATTATTACGATTAGCATCATCTCGATTACAAATACACGTAAAAGATAGCTATAAGTTTGTAAATCTTTAAGAACTAAATTGCAATAGTTGATCCTTATAGCACATTAATAGCTTGAACAACAATTAAAACGAGTTCGTCTACATTTGTTGCCACACTTTTAAGTTTTGTAGCTACGTCTCTTGCGACAACGTCAAATTGATGTTTCACATATTATAAGACATATTAAATCTCAATGATCTTAAATAAATTAGATAATCTACAATTATTCGTGGTTAAAATTAATGTATTGTCGTTTGTTATCTTTTATGAAGTCAATATATTTATCTTTCTAGTTATTAATCTTTACGTTTTTGATTTTATTGTTTATTTGAAGTTTTCTTTCGATAATTGTTTGCAAAGTTGTGTTTAATATAATTAAAGACAAACGTATACAAAGAAGTTAACTACTTTTGAACAATTTTGTAGTGCTATTACGTAAGATCTACAAGAAAGATGTTACTTAAAGGCGAATGTTATTGCGTTTCTTAATTCTTAAAACGAATTTAACGATACAATATTAACAATTTTGCAATTTCTAGCTATTATCGCATTTAAGACAAATGTCAACAATTAGAGCTTTATAAGCTAGACTAGCGATGTAAATACAAGTAATTCGACTTTCTAGATATTCTTGCAATCGTATCTATGTGAGGGAAAGATTTGTTAAAAAAATAGATATTATGCGTATTTAATAGCAATATCAAAGAGAATTAACTTCAATTCTAGAACATCGAAGAAATTATTGTTCGTACGACTTAATTTAGAAATGTGTGTAGTCTTACTATTAGCGTTCTTTAACTATAAATCTTCAATTAAGTTTTCTTTAGTTCTATCTTTACTATATCGCAATTTTAATTATTACTAGATTTTAGATGTCGAATGAAAACTTTATAGTAAACATGAAACTAAAATAGTGATCATTTTATAAGTTATGCTTTTATTAATAATGCGTTCGATCTATCGCATATAACATGTAGTTTCTAGCATTATATAATATTAAATAGCATCTTTGCAAAAAATTCTTTCTAATTTTAAATTCTTTTATTTGCGTCGTAGACAAGTAATGTTCGAAATGTCTTATAATTTTAACTTCTAATTGCATGATAAAGTGTCGTTTTTCTCTTCTTATTCGTTGCATCTATTAGAGCATCATAACTTATTAATAGTTTAATCATAAAATCTACTAAAAGAGATACGTTAATAAGAATATATTTAATTGTTAATAAATTAAAAAAGAAATTCGAAATTAATGAATAAAGAGAAAAAGGAATTATATGTATTTTAATGATTGGCAAGCCATTGATTGCAATCTTCTTCGCGCAAAATTCTATTTTTTCTCTCTTATATTTTAGAATTTATTGATCGTCGATCTTAAGCAATAGCGACGTCGCTCTTATTTTAAAATCTCGTATTTGATTGTTATCTCATGTAGCATAATTTCAATTGCGCCTCTCGCATACATTTACATTTGATCGAATACGTTAATTGCAATAGCTTGAATCTTCGAGTTAAGATTGCTATGACGCATCGATTGTATCGCACATTTCACGATACTTAACAAGTAATTTTTTTTTAAAATCTCGTTTTCTAACATTTAATCACTTTGTTTTTCTTTTAATTTTATGTATTAAACAAGCTTCGTTGCGATAGCTAGTTAAATAGTTGTGACTTTTTGTTTCGCAAAACACTTCGCAAAGCGTTTAATAACGTTTTCGCAATACGAATCTTTATTTCTTCGAAAGTTTGTTGTTGTTAATTGAGCGATTTTGCATAATTTAGTGTTTGCATAGTTAAAAATCTTTATTGTTACAAATTCGAGAGATTATCGCAATTAATTTAAGAAAGTGCTAAGTAAAACGACATAGAAAAGCGTCATATCTTTTGGGATCTAAATCGTCGATTTAGACATTATTAAATAGTGCATATATACGTTTTTGCGATCGAGCTTTAATACGTTAACAATAATTAATGTTTAAAACTTGATTAAGTTATTTTTAACAACGATGTTTAATGATTGCTCACGCTAAATTCTCGTCGAAGACGTTACTAAATCGTTGCAATGTTAAAGCATTCTTCGTTAACAACGCAATCAAAGAAGACTTTATCAATGCACGATAAAATATATTTTTAATTGATTTAAAAATCTTACGTGCAATAGCTTTAAAATCAAATTTACGATGTTAACATTTCGATCGTAGTTATAGCGATCGTCGATAAACTATGCACGCGAGTTGACGAACAAGCAAGCAAATAGATAACTATGCTATTGATTTAAAGCTAAAAAGACTATTCGTGAAAAAAAAGAAAAGCAAGAAACAAAATATTAAAAAGATAAGAACGTTCGAAAGCTAACAACAAGGAAATCTACGAAAAGTCACAACTTAAAAGATCAATTGCGCGTTACACTAAAAGCGAGAGAAACTAAGTAAAAGAGTAGAAGTCGCAACTATTGTTAGTATAGCGAGCAATACAATTCTTATCGTTGTACAAGTGTGAATCGAAATCTAAGCGAAGCTATTTAACAATTAATTTAATCAATTTGTTACTCTATTCTCTTTGCAATCTTATTCTACAATAATCTTTATCAACATAGATTTCATTCACTTCTATTAATTACTAAGCATAATAGATCGATTTAAGGAAAGACGATTTGCAACTCTTAATCTTGATGTTCGTGCGATTAATAACAAAAGCTACAAATCTATAATTTTCGAATTAAATAGCAATTCGAACAATAGACTTAAAGATTACAATTCGATAGAATCTTTTAATTTAATTGTCTCGTTGTTAAAAGAGTTTCTCGATTTGTTTTGCGAATTAACAATGAATTTTTGTGATTTTTAATCACACGCTATAGATACAACTTGCTCTTATTATTTATAATGAACGATTATTAATAACTTTAGATTTTTTAAACGATATTAATCTTAAGTGCAATTACAATTGCTATAATTATAAGAAAGACAACAATCTTTTATCTCTTAACGAGCTACTATTTGATCTTAGAGAAGCGCAAGAGCTACATCGTGCGCAATCTAGACATGATCACAAAATAGAAAGATCTAATAGCGTCATTAATTATTCTTTTTAAAACAACTACAATTACATTTTTATTTCTAGATCAAAACAATGCGATGTCAAAAATAAGAATATCGACAATAGCAACAATAGCAATCTTTAACTTAGCAACGACAATCTAACTTATAAGGCGCAAAATAAAAGACATTGCTCTTTTAGTATTTTATTAATTTCTATAATAGACTTAAAAGCTAAATGTGACTCTTAATATTATTGTTCGCTAATTTTAGTTTTAATAAATAAAATCTATTTAGACGTTTTATTCTTCGCAAGAAGATCAAAAATTCTATTTTTAATTCTTCTTTCTCATTTTTTTATATTTTTCTCTCGTTGATACGCGACAATGCTTACAAAGATACTAAGATTTATCACACATTTAACGAAGAAAAAGAGAAGAAAAACAAAAGAAATTGCTATAAAGAGAATAAATAAAAGATTAAAAAATTTAGATTTTTATATAAGTTTATAACAACTACGAACGCTATTAACATTCGAGACTTCTTTAAGCGCACAACGAACAATGCTAGATTAAACGATAATAACAAAAAAAATTCTTAAAAACGATTGTATTAGCAACGTTAGAATACAATGAATTCTAATTTATTTAATAAAATTAACAACAATCAAGATAAACATGCATTTCTAATTAATTCTTGAAATTTTCTAACATACTTTAGATAATTCTCTTGTAATTAAGAACAAGATCGAAACAATTAACGAACTTAATAATCTCATTAGATTTACAAGCGTTATCGTTATCATTTTACGCTTTTCTAAGCGTCTACAAGGCAAACGACATTCAACACTAAATAAAAAGAAGAAATAAGAAATAATAAAAATTGTTAGCAAGAGATCGACAAGAAGTGGCTATAAATACAATGTGCGTTAGAAGAACACATAGCTACCTAAGAGCGAATTAGAAAACGCACAAGAATTGCTATAGAATCTTGAAGCACAAAACTCTATGCAATGTGAACGCAAATAAGCAAATAAACTTTCGCAAAAAGTTAACAATTAATAGTTGTTTCAACGTACTAACGACGAAAGACTATATAGTTATTTTAGATTTGCTATTGCATTTTTTGTTTACAATGTTGCACTAATTTAAAATCGTAATAAGCGAAAAGCTCTACAACATCTTCATCACTAACATATAGTACTTTGTCTCTAATAAGAGCAATTCGAGAATCATAATTAATTGCTAGACGTTATTAGTTTTCTTCGATCTTAAAGTGTTAATCTTTAGTTTTTAATGTTTTAGCTTATTGTTCACGATAATTATTTGTTCAAAAAGATCTTTATTTTTGATTTTGCACTCGCTCTTGCAACGATTAATTAAAAAAGAAAGAGTCTTAAGCATAAAGTTGTCTTAGCTATTGTTTTAGAACTTCGCTACTTAGTTATCACAAATCTTAAAAAATATAAAAGATAAAAAAATCAAAAGTTCGAAATAGATGTAATTAGAGTGCGAAAAACTATTATGCATCGTTTTTATTAAAGGTAAGTTCTAGCGTTTATTGTACGCACTTTCAATACTTCATTAGACACGCTTAAATTGACGAACGACAATGACAAATCTCTTTTATCGCGTCGAAATACTAGTTTTTATCATTAATTGATCGCCTCTTTTATCTAGATTAATTCGTTAATTTTGCTACTATTTTTTTTTCAATCTCGTGACTCGTAGTTGTTGCAAACTCTTTTGTTCGTATAAGTAATTCGTAGTATCGAAGAATTAAGAGCGACAATAAGTCGAGATAAGTTTCTTTTCTTTATAATAATCATTGCTAAATTCATCTCTTATTTAAACTACTTTGTTAACATAGATTTCTAGTCGAATCGTTATTGTCGTAAGCAATGTCTTCTAGTATATCGATTTAATCATCTTAAACTCTTAATAATTAATCGTTTTCTACACTCTTAAAGCGTCAAACATTAATTAAGATCGTCGCGTTAATAAAAAGCAATGTCTCGAGACAAATAAATGTTGTTCTAGATTTTTCGCACTTCTTTTATAAATTTGTCGAATCATTTTTTTCATAATTTTAGCTTCGATGAGTGCAAGATTAATTGTTTTTGTATTTTTGATTTAAGATTTTAAGATTTAAGTCTTAAGTAAAATGAATAAAATCTAAAAGACTTAAGATGTACTTATTGTGACGTAATAATAATTATTGTTTTAAAGCTAAAACATGACGTTATATATCTTAGAATTTGACGTTTCGTTAAAGTAGAATAAATATTTTTACTTTAATAAAATTAGTTTTTAATCATTCTTCGCAATTTGATTAAGCTCAAAATAAGTTTATTAATTCGAAAGATACATATGTGAGACGCAACAAGTCGAAAGAGAGTTGTAAATTCTAATAGAAAATTCGAAAGTGTAGATTTGCAATCAAAACATTTAGATTACGCATAATAGTGTTAGATTTAACTAATTACAACAAATTGTTTTTGCTAGATTAAACGATTAACTTTAAATTATGTCAAGATTTAGCATGTTAATCAATTGTCTAGGAAGACGAGTTTTTTATTTTGTTGTCGCACTCTAACTTGTGATTTCAAAACGTCAATTCACGTATGCGAAATTTCTCATTTGCGTAATAGAGAATCGTCATGCATTTTTTATCGCATAATTCTTGATGTACGAAGTAGATTAATCTTCGATTTAGCATTATAATTACTCTTGTACTTGAGCGATTAATTACAAAAACAAAAAAATGTCTAAATTAAAATCAAAGTTAATAGCGTCTCGTAACATTATTTTGTCTTAACAATAACAAACTAATAAACGTTTAAACAACAATGCTAACTATTTTTTTAACGCTTTATGTCGATCACAATTACGCACAAATCGTCGTAATTATTTCTCTAAATGCATATTCTTCAAGTTTATATTTTTATTTTTCGAATTCTTATTTTCTAAATTTTTGTTTTCGAAATTCTCTTTTTTGAATTGCTTATTCTTAAATTTCTTATTCTTAAATTTTGAATTAACTTTTTATTCATAGTATTTAAAAATTATGTTATTGTTATCGCGAAAACAACTTATAATTATCGAATAAATATTAAACTTTTAATAAAGAGTAATAACAAAAATTTTCTAAAAATTGTACAATATATTTATGAACTTTTGAAACAAAGCTAAATTTATATTTGATCAAAATGCGATATCTAGTAGTTCAAATTGTTCTTTTTTATTAAAGACATTCTTAATAATTAAGTGCTTTAAATCTTTTAAATTTAACAAGAATTTAATTTGTAATTTCTAATTTATACGTAATATCTTCTTTACTTCTTTAATAACTTGATCGACTTACAATAAATTTCGCAAATAGTAATCTATTTAATACTTATAATTCGTTTAAATTTATTGCTAGATTTCTTTGATATTATTTGAGATTTAAGACTTTTTAATTTTATATCTTTTTAAAAATTAAACATTTAAACGATTTAAAATTAAGAGTTAACTTATAAAATGCTAGTGAAATAATTATTCTCATGTGCGTTTAGAAAAGATTTTTAAAAAAATAATTATAAAAAACGTTAAAAGATTCTAGTTTTTATTGTTAACGTTAACAATGTTAAAAAAATAAGATTTTAAAACATTATCGTTTAAAGTCTTTAATACTTAAGCGATATTTATGTCTTTTATATTGTTAAGATTTATATTGTCTCAAATTAGTAATTCTTAAAAAAAGATAAATTTTTCAAAGAGAATGTTAAGTTTAACTCTAAATAATAATTATTTTGCAATGAGATCATTAATAAAACGTGCGCATTTTATCTTATTTGTTAATAAAGAATGATGCAAGATTTAAAAGTAAACGAATCTTAAATAACAATTTCGATTTTTGTTGTATTATATTGATGCATAAAGTAGAGATTATGCAAATTATTTAAAACTTGATTCAAAAAAATTAATAATCGTAAAAAGTGTAATTACATTATGTTCGATTTTAATTTGCTCTAAATTAATAGATTATGCGTATTAAGAATAATTAATTTATAGATAAGTTATTATAAAATTCTTAATTAAAGCAAAGCAAATCTATGACTAACACACTATTTCTAGAATGATATAATTCTTGCGTTGTAGACTTAAATCTCTTTGATACTATTTTTACAACAACTTTATTATTTATTAAAACGCCATTCTTAAACGCAAACGAAATTTATAATTTCGCTAATTATTAATAGTAGCTTTCGAAACGCTTTTATGTAGTTTATATGTCTTAGATAGTAAGTAATTAGAGAGTTTAAAAATGCAAACGAAGCACATCTTTATAATTTTATCTTTTTTGAAGAAAGTCTTGAAATTTATTATTTCGATCTTAATATAATACATTTTGCGCATAGCATATGTTCGCAATTCAAGCATAAATTATCAAATTTACTTAAACGATCTTTTTTGCAAACGCAATACGAAAAGCGCATTATTATTCGAAATTTTTTCTTAATTCTTGCATCGTTATCTTTAATTTTTTGCTTAAACTTTTGTTTTGCTTTTTTAATTTTAATTTAAATGTCGTTCGTTATTAAGTAGTTTTTATTCGATGTCTTTGCGATCTTTTTCTAGCTTTGTCGCTTCTCTTAAAATTGCTTATTGCTTATTCGTTTTTTTGATTTTTTAATAAAAGCTTAGATTTGAGACATTTTTCGACGAAGTGCAACGTAAGATACTTTGAGCATATTGTTAATTAAGTTGTCGCATGTATAAATTCATTTATCGTACTTCTTATTTCTTGAAGAATAATAACATCATACTTAGAAATAAAGAAATAATGATCACTACAATGAATAAATAGAAGTCGTAAATTTTGCTATTTTCGCTTTTAAGTTGCACACAATATAAGGTTATAAACTTTAATTAAAACTAGCGTCGTTATATTAAACACAAATGCTTTATATAAAAAGAAAAATTAATTAAGTATGCATTGTGACATTACAAAGTAATCTTATTCTAACACATTATATACGAAAATTATTAATTGTTTAAAATTTATTAAAATAAGTAGTTATCGAACTAATAATTATGAATTCTTTACGATTATATTAACTTTTTCATCTTAGATATTTGATTCAACAATAAACATAAAAGCGTTCAATAGTTTTCTCGATAACGTGAAGAAAAATATTGATGAAAATCTTTCCCTTTGTTAGCTATTCGTAGATAGCTATTCGTGAACAACACATGTTACTTTCTATCATAAAATTATTTCTTAATTCATTTTGTTTAGCTCTAATTTAATATAATTAAATGCGAAGTGCAATGTTATAATCACAACACATCTTTAACTTTGTTAGTTAAAAAAAATAGAGTCAAAAATACATGAAATAAATTCAAAGATCTACGACAAAGTTTGTACGATTTCATTTCTAATAATACGTTTTATTAAAAAAGCGATGTGATAAATACGTAAACAATTTCTAAAATTTACAAAAAAGAGTTAAGAAAGCTAGTTTAATAACTAATATAATAGACATTCTTAGCGATTAGATGACGCTTAATCTATTTAATTAGAAAATAGCTTTATAGAATTAATTAATAAACTTATCTTTAGCTTCTTTAAGTGCTTTCTACAAAAGCATGACGTTAAATCTTATAATAGACTTGACGATTTTGTTTGTAAGATTCTAAGTTTCGTTTCAAGCGTTCGATCGCTAGTTGTAATAGACGCTTAAGAAATTTAACAAAAAGAGTTTTATTTTTCTTTATATTATTATTTTAATCTTAATGAAAAGCTTTGTAAATAAAGAGTTTAAGATCGTTATTATCGTTTGCGTCAAAAATGAAGTTTCTTCGAAAAAAATCTTTGCGAATTTAAAAGTCGCTTTTAGTTTTTTTTTATAAGTGCGAACGTTGTTAACAATGATTTAATTTTTATTTTAATGTAAGATTTTCGTCGAAACTTTATTATCTTCAATTAGAGTCACTATGTAAGAGATCGTTTAATTAAAGATCTTATCTCTTTTACATTTATTATATGCTCTTAATGTTGTTTTATTTAAACTAAAATCAACTCTAAAGCGAAAGCTTATTCGTAATAACGCACAATAAAGCGTTGTCAACGTAGCGAACGTTATCTATCTATAATATTAAAACTTAAAGCGAACGACATTTAAATCTTACAAAGAAATGTATTTACATTATTGACTAATTTAGAAACTTTAGAAAGATCATATATTAAATGTATAATTGCCTAAATCTACGAAGAGCTACGATTAATAAAAAAGCGTGTTGTTTAAAATTTAATTTATTAACGAATTTATGTCGTAACACTCTTCGATTTACACTATTAAATCAAAAAAGCTTTAAGATTTTTAATTAAAACTTATTTTACATTTAAGAATATTGCATTAATCTCTTAAGTTCTTTTAAAATTAAGCATTGTTTATAAGTTACAAAAGAAAATCTATAAATAAATTAAATTTTACTTAAAGTTCGATCGAAGAATAAAAATTATAGCAAATCGCAATGAAGATCTTAAAGTTTTAATAATAATATTTAAACTTAATATAACGTCACAACAATAAACAAGTGTGTTTATATTATTAACGAATTATATTTACTTATAACTTTAGATAAATTATAAATATTAACAATAAGAATTTCGAACAAATGTAATAACATTTTTAAAATATTAAACTTAACGAAGTTGCAAAGAATTAAAATGTGCAAAACATTACAAATTTATTAATGCGAAAGTTTGTAAATTATGAAGATTTTTATTTATTATAATACGCAAATATTCTAGATAACAATACGATTACTTACTTAAATTTTAGTATTTTGCTTAAAAAATGAGATGCATTTTATCGAAGTAAGATTATTTTATTAAGAGAAGAATCTATTGCTATAATTAATTATACATAGCGTTTAATTACAATGCTACATCGCATCAATTAAATAACATAAATATTATTAAATTTTCTAAATCTCTAGTGAACAATGTAACAACGTATTGTACTTTAACGATCTCTATATATTTTATTCGCATAACGATTAATTAAGAAGTATATAATAAATCACAATTGCATTCATAAAGCTCTACGTCTAATATATTGAATTTTATAATTTATTTTATAATGAGTTACGAAGCATATGACGAATTACAACTTTATTCACAATTTCTTACGTCTAACATATTAAATTTTGTAGCTCATTCTATAATAAGTCACGAAGCATATGACGCATCACATTATTCACAATCTCTTACGTCTAACATATTAGATTTTGTAGCTCATTCTATAATAAGTTACGAAGCATATGGCGCATCACTTTATTCATAATTCTCTACGTCTAATATATCGAACTATGTAGCTTATTTATTGACTCTCTATAATATATTAAGATATTGCGAAAACTTAAATAACATAATAGACTCAAATATTTATTAATTAATTTTCGATCACTTTGTCGAAACGCAAAAGAATTAAATCGTTTGGAACGAAATTAACGTTTTCGCTTTTCTTAATCGCACGTCTTTCTATTAAACAAAATACTTTATTTGTTAATTTCTTTATCGTTTGTCTTCTCTTTTGCAATTATAACGAACAATATATTTAAGCTTAATTCGATTATTATTTTTTGCTTTTTGCGCACGAATGTAGCGACGCCAATATAGAGTTGAAGATTTTTAACGATAGACTTGCGATCTTCTAAAATTCGTATTAACATTAGATAGAAGAGATCATTTGTTAAAAATAATAAAGAATTTGAATCTAATACTCGAACAATCGAATAGTCCAAATTAGTAAACTATGATTATGTTAGTTAAGCAACTTTTACAATTACAAATATCGAACTTGTTAAATCAAATATATTTTTTCTAGTTGTTTTTATATTTTGAGCAAATTATCGTTTACGCACAACTTAAATTTAGTATTATTTTGCTTTGCGAACTTTGTCTTTAACAATTAATCTTAAAGATGTTTCAAAATGTTCTTGTCGTAATCGTTTAAACTTCGTTGCTTTAAATATGTTAACATAGTAATAAATAAAGCAAAAAAAAAATAAGATATTAAAGTTGTCGCATAAGGCTCAATATCGCTTTACAAAATAAATAGCGCTTAACTTCAAAATTTATTGTGAGGCGCTTACTACTAAGTCGCTATTTGTAATGCGTCAATTTTATTTAGAAGCGCTTTACGCTTATTTCGACGCTACTAGAAAGTTAAGCTTTAATTTAGCATAAAACGCAACAATATTACTATCTTTTTGTCGACTTAATTAAGCGAAAAGTAATTCTTTATTTATTTTTATTATCTTTCGCAAAGTTATTAAGTTCTACTAATGTCAAACGATTAATTTCGTTTATCGTAATAATCTTAGTGCAAACATCTAAAAAAGTAAGATTGTAACTACGAATATTGTTTTACTTTATAAACGAGTTACTATACATATTGCAACTTTATGATGAAACAAAAGTTTAATCTTTGTTAAGTTTAACTACGTCTTATGTGCGATTATTGTCTCTTCTACTTTTTAACTCTACTTATATTAACAATTAGCAAATCTTCGTTGTGTGCGATTAATTAAAAAGATCATTAAGTTTCTCGAAATGCAACTCTTTAATACGTTAGTTAGAAGTAGAGATTGCGACACAATAGCTTCACAAAATATAACTTCGTCTAAATTTTAATCGTTTGCTTTTTCTAGTCTCGCATCAAACGCTTAATAACGAAGTCATAACAATTGAGAGCTATTTTCTATCGTAACGCGCTATCTTTTAGAAATGTCTATAATTGAATCAAACTTAGTAAAGATAAATAAGTAAAAACGTATTAAAAGTACGAGTTTCAAAAATGTAAACATTAATATTGTATTTATAAATACAAATAGCGATGTTCGAAAAACGAATAAAGAACAAACAAAATCTATAATAAATAAATAACGTATACTTTCTATGCTTAGCATTGAAGCTAACGCACAACTAAACATCTTGTTATTTTTAGATTTCTATCTAATAGAACAATTAAGATATCGAGAGATACTAAGAAAGCAAATTATATATCTCTTGAAATCTCTTCATTGTATTAGAGTCTTATCTTTTTGCAATTTATGTCATTGCAATTCTCGAAAATAACAATTTTATTCAAAAGAATCTTAGCTAGTATGTTGTCACATCTTCTCGCTTCGCTTAAATACTAATTTTTATCTAAATTAATACAAAGAGCAAGAAAGAGAAACTTTTGTGCAAAGCACTAATAGACTTCTTCTTAAACATGTTATTTAATATTGCTTATATAAATTAATTAATTTACTTAATCTCGATTTGCGAAAATGTAAAAAACAAAGATTAAAGCTTCTATACATCGTCGTTAAAGATATAAAACTTCTTTTATTATAAAACAAAAATTAATTAATTAAGAAAATCGAACATGCGATAGTTTTATCAATAAAAAGATTTCTTCATTCTAAGAGACTCTATAATGAAGAACTTGCTACGTTTAAAAATATAAATGTTAATAAAATTATTATTACATTTCTCGATTTTATGCATGCTTAACTTTGTGAAGTTTTTTTCGAAGAATTACTAAAGTATTTCGCCAAATATAACGCTTTAACTATGTATATATTTATAATAAATTATAATAAGTTTGTCGAAAATATACAAAAACAAGTTAAAAAAAATTTTAATTTAAAACTTTTTTTTAAGTTAACAATTAAAGTATTGCAAATTTGCGAAAAGTCTATAACCATTTTTTTTAATAAAATTATTAATTTTGCAATTAATTTAAGTTAAAGAGCAAATTTTTAAAGACGTTATTTACAAACATTAAAAAAAGATAAACGTAAATCTTAATTTATTATTAAAAAAAGTTTAATTTCAAAATATATAATTTAGTTCTCGCATATAAATGCACTAAAAAGCGATTTGCTAAATAAAAAATCTAACGATATTAAATCTTTTATTGTCAAGATTTTCGTTAAAAAATTCTAATTCGCAAAAGATAAAATAACGTTATCGACGAACACCTTAAGATAAATTTAATCTCTTTATGTTAGAAACTTAACACAACGTTCTTAAGCGATTAAGATTATTGTTAAGACGCTCTTTACGTTTAATGTATTCGTTCGTCATTATATTGAGCTCATTTTAAGATGCTTACTATTTATAATACGTAAAACTTTTATTTAAAACAACGTAATTCTGTTCGATTAAAGCATTAAAATTCTAAGCGAAATCTTTGCGAAGAATAAGTTTCGCAACAATTGTGCAATTTAAATTATCTTTAAAATCGCATTTGTTATATTTAAAATAATCTTCATAATAAGAGATTAAAAGTGTGTAAATCTATTTCTTGATAAATTAAATAACGAAGTGTTCGTATAGACGCTACTTTCTCTATAAATGCTTGTTTAACGTTAACATAAATTATGTGTTAAATCATTAAAATTAAACATTGTATTAATCACTTTTATTAATATAAGCTATACTTGGGCGAATGAAGTTCGATTTCAACATTAACGTACAATAAAATGTGTTGTTTATTGTTATTTATTAAGTTGATTTGCGACAAACTTTGTTCGAAGAAGCTAAAAATAATAAGTAATAAACATAAAATTTTATTTTCGCTTGTTTCGCGAAGATAAAATTGCGAGAATTAATAAACTTTGCAATATTTATCATTGATTAAGTATTTATATTGGCCTTTCACATTCTAAAACATAGCTATCGTTAAAATTCTCTCTTTAAAAGCTTAATAAGCGAATTATCTACAAATTCTATAATTTAATTATGAAATTAATATTTATTTTCTTTTTTTCTATCTTTTAACATGTTTTTATAATTGTTATTCGTTATTTTCTTATTTGCAACTCTTACATTATAGCGATACATCAAATGGAACAATGCAAGCTAAATCTCAAAATACGTTATCATTTATCTAAGACATATATGCGAGTCTTTTAAGAACGAATGAAACGTCGTTTATATGCGACAATTTTGCGATTGCTACAACTAGCGATCGAAATTGTATACAAAAAGATCGAAATAAATGTTTAAATCATAATGTAATGCGTAGAAATTAATGTTAATCGTCATATTTCTAGACACGTATATATCGTTAATAATAATGTTGTTTTGCATTATTTTACGAAAGACGCTACTAACTTTAAGCGAAAAAAGACGCATAATTTCATTAACGCAAATACGAAAATAGCGAAGAAAGTTAAGTGTGAAGTCGTTAATCTATTTTATTAATATAACGCTAAAGCGTATTTCTTTCGTAGTTTTATTAAAAACGACAAAATTCTTAAGTTAATAAAAGATTGTTGCGATAATAATAAGACGTACGACGTCGCTATTTGCGACTATTAACAACGAGCTATCGACTTAAAGCTTATACTTGTTATAAAGATTAATGTTAATTAAATGCTAAAAGATATTTAAGCTTTTCAAGTTAACATCGTTTTTAACATGCAATCTTTTTGCTCAACTTGCAAACATCTTCTTCGCAAAACTATTATAAATTTGCGTATTAACAATTGTTTACATGCGCAACAAAGAAAACAAATTTAAGCTTAAAAATTATCGTTAAAATCGCACAATCAAAGCGTAGCTAACTTAATAAAGAAAAATGTTCGTACTTTTGAAGCAACTTAGAATTTAGCAATACTTTAGACTCTACAACATGTTAAAAGACTTCTTAAAAATAATAGTATCGATAAGATCAAAGCTATATTAACTAGTTATTATATTAATTTCGACAAATGTCGTTTAAACTTGCTTTCTCTTTTTTGCTCTTATTAGAATATAAAAGTAGCTTCTTGTTATATTTGCGAATTTTTGAACAATCTAATCGATGTTTCGAAAGACTTGTTCTTTAATTAACAACGTTCGATTAAACACTTTACGTCGTATTGCATGCTCTTCGTTGTTAACTATTATCTATACACTTTTGTCGTTCTTTATTTTCTTATTAAGAAGTTTATAGAATTCGTCGTCTTTAAAGACGTTTAATTCTTTAGCATAAATTTTCTAAAGAATTAAGAAGAAGCTAAACGTTATTTGCTATTAAGATTAGTTACGCCTTTTATTAAGCGATGCGCGTTTAAGTCTTAAGAGTTCATCTATAACATTAATCGCATTCGAGGCATTTCTAATTACATTATTTATGTTCTTGCAATTAGTTAATTTATCGAAGCGAATCAAGTTAATGTTAAGAATGCAACTAAAACGATATCATAATTCTTATAAGCTTCTTGTTCTCTTATATGACGATTCTTTTTGTAACATTGCTATATATGCGATACATCAAATATTCTTTACACTAGAGAACTAGAAATGCGAGCTAAAGAATGAAAGAATAAACGATATATAATTAAAAATCTAAGTTAAGATTTTATTAATAAATACTTTTAACATATTGTTGATTTGCGTTTACGTAAAAAGTTACAAATGACGTTAGAGCGACAACGATTAAAGTAATGCTTAACGTTAAATACATTTTGTTGATCTTAATTAATGCAAAGAGAAAAAGAAACACTTAATTATATAAATGAACAATTAAATGTACTTGAAGAAAGATGTAGCATTTAATTAAGTACAACATTGAAGACGCAAAGCAAAAGAAGAAAACATTATATGCGAGTTTCTTATAATATATGCGCTTTTGTAATAGCTTTTTTGATTGCATAATATAATGCAATAAAGTTGCGAAATCGTTGTATCACTTAATTAGCGAAAACTTGTAACGTTAATGTACGTCGTCTACATTAAACTTAATATATAATAAATTGTTCTTTTTATCGCAAATTGTGACGTCTATTTCTTCGCATTTGCTAGAGTATTAAATTAAGTTTCGCATCATAAAACTAGCTTGTTAAGATCAAAGATTTAACGATTTATTTTACGATTTACACATTTAATGCATAGTAACATTATATAAGTCTAAAAAAACTTTTTTAATATATTAATTGCAAGTAGCTTAATAAAGTTCTTTATTTTCTAAAATAAAGTACACACTTATAATAGTTTTAAGTAATGTAACACACTATTACAACGCATTAATCTCTTGTGAAAACTTAATCATTTAATAAATAATATTATTATTGCTTTAATTACTACTAGCTTTATTCTATATTGCTTTTATTAAATTGTACGAATTTTATATTTTCGTCTTTAATCTTTTGTATTTTTTATACAATTTTAAAAACAATTGTTGCTAAAAGTTTTCGTTCGTTCTTTGCGATCGCGTCGTTGTAATTAAATAAATAAATTTATTTTTTAAGAAACGTTGTTTCGATCTAATGTTAAAAACTTGTTTAAAATAACGTAAAAATAATTTGTATTAATTGTCGTTACTAAGTTCGAAGTCGTTTGCGTTAATAATTTGTATCTTATTAGATTAAAGATTATTCTAAAATTGTTGCGAACGTAATACGATTGCGCAAATAATTAAGAAGAAAATTATAAAAATCTTTTAAACGCTTTGAGTCACGCATTCTTAAATCTTATTTGTAATACGTTGCGTACATAGAATAGCAATCATTTGATTAATAGCAACAAAGAAAACATTATTATAAATTAATTTAATACTTCTTATAATAATACGTTTAACGCGAAAGTTCTTTGAAGTTATAAAGAAATTAAATTTATATTAATCTCAAGAACAAAAGAAGCATAATTTAGATTTTTCTCTTATATAACATCTTTTGTGTTTAGATTAGATGCAACGAAGCAAATGCTAGCTAAACGTTAATCGTTATATTTAATGCTATTATCGCATATTGCATAATTTCGTTGTTTAAACATGCATTAATAGCTAAATTAATAAGCTTTTATATTGATTGTAAACACTAAAAAACTAGCAAAAGCAAACAAATTGCGTCTTAAATTCTAGTTATAAGAAGAGAAACTTTAAAGCTTCAAAACGATTAATTATCGCTATTTAACTTTATACGTTAGTTAAAATTAACACTAAAAAGCTTTGCGATTCACATTATTATTATATTTAGAAGTTGCGTTGCGTAAATTAACTAATCGCAATATTAATTCTTTTTAATTGTAATTCGAACGAAGAAATGCGATATTTAAAACGTCTAAATAACACTTTGCGAAAAATAATTAATCTAATGAGTATTAAAATTTAGTAAAATAGCTTTCGCATAAAGCACATAAACTACGATCGAAAATATCTAATTGTACATTTATAAGCTTAATTATTTTTTAATTCGTACGATCGAAGATCTAATTAACATAAATTTATAGTAACAAAAATCGCGTTTGCATCGTCGAAAAAGAACTTAATCTTAGATTTTCTTTCTATGTAAAAACGTATTACATCAACATAGATTATATACATAATTAAAATATATAATGTAATAATTATACTTATCTCTTAATGCTTAGAATCTATTAAAAAGTATAAGACATAAAAGTTTATTATAGTAGCAACTTCTTATTGTAAACTAGTAAATCACATAATGTAAACTATAATTAAAAAAACATTATAATAAGATGCAATTAAAGTAATACATAATTCTTTCATATTATAAAAGACAATAATTGTAATCTAGAACATAATTCTTTAATACTAATTGTAACAAGATCTTCTTAGCAAAGCACATGCGTAAAAATTGATCTTCTAGTTTTTTTAATAAATTAAAAAGCAATTTAGCGAATTAAAATGTATTTTTCTTAAATTATTAATTTTTAATTTGAATAAGAATTTTTAAACGTTTAGCGAGAAGTTTAGTTATTAAATTAATCTCTTATTTGTACATAGCAAAGTACTAGATCTTAATATAAAGATTGATCGTTTTAAAAAGCGTAAAACGTAACGAGATTTAAATTTAATACTTCGTATTAAAGAAATTAAGTGTTAACGTAACAAAATTTTTTTAACTCGATTCTCACGTACTTCGTATACGACATATTAATTGTTAATATAAATAAAAATTTCTAAATAAATAAAATTTGTTACGCTAACAATTAACATATTGTATACGAATTACGAAACAAACAAAATGTGTGTTTTTTACTCTAAATTTGCGAAGACTTCTTAGACAATCGTAGTGCTACGACATCAATTTATATAAAATATTTTAGTGCGAAGCGAACACAAATGGCGAAAAGTTACGATTTTTGTGATGTTTACTTTTTAAATTAAATATTTCATAACTAAGATTTAAACTTAATCGAAAAATAAATTCTTCAAATCTTTGATCAAAGTCGTCGTTTAGTTTTACACTAATATATAGCGCGTTTTTTAATAAATAATGCTATAAAGTCGACACGTACGCATCGAAACTTTTATGAAGCACTTTCGAAGCTATTAAGATTTCAATATTTCATAGCAATACAAAGTTAAGAAATAATGTCTTTTCATCTAAAAGCTTTTTAATGTTTAATATTGTTATAAGATTAAAGTCTATTACAAAGATCTTCATTAAAATAGTTTAAAGTTAAATCTAGCAATTACACTTTAACATTGCGCTATTATAAGTCACATCTTTATTTACAATTTGTTATTAACAATCTTTGCAATAATAATTTATTGTAAGGGGCGTTTGTAACTTTTGCAACTTAGAATATTAACTAATGTAAAGTAGCATTTTCATGCATGCTAACTAGCAACTCTTGCAACATAGAAGAGATTGTCGCGACGAACGTTTCTAATCGTTAGAAGATATGTTTCATGTTTTGCTATGTCTTCAAACGCAAGCCTAGATTATCTTGTCGTAAAACTAAGAACGCTCTCTTATTTTCTTTAATTCTTTTTTGTACAACTGCAAGCCAATTAGCAAGAGTCTCTTCATTAAAATAACAAACAAAAAGTATTTCAAAATAACAATAACTAAGAGATCGAATTCTTCGATTAATTCAAAAGCGTCTTACATCAAGCAAAGAAATAAAATTAAGAGTTATCAAATTAAGAGTTATAGCTTTGCTAAAGACTTAATCGAAATACGTAAATCGTAAAGTTTAGATATATAACATTGATTTGCAATTAATTATCGCATCTTAGAGATACATTTAACTTCTTATTATTATTAATTTTAACTTTACTTTGCAAGCAACATAGAAAGCTTTAAGTCTTTTCATTCAATTTAGTCTACTTAATGGCGATCTAGCATCGTTGCTCTATGGCAATTTGCTAGCTAGTTATAAATCTTGCCTTATTGCATTGTTACTAGTAGAAATGGCATTCATGTGAGTTAACATTGAATTCGCTCTCGCATTTCGCGATGTAACTATGTTAACTTATGTTAATAATCTAGTTGTAGATGCTTAATATCGTTGATTTGCGCAATTCGCTTCAATATAATCACGTTTCTAGAGCTTGTTTCAAGGTTAAATGATCGTTTTCGCCTAAGTTACAACTACGATTGCCTCGTCTATTTATCTCGCCTAAGGCGCTTAAGCTCTCATAGCACTTAACAATCTTAATTATGTTTCTTATTTATAATATATTACACTATTAATGTGCGCTTTTATCATCTCTTTTATCGCAATCAATCTATGATTTAAGAAGATTCTTAATTTAATAAAGACGATCGACGTCATTAAATACGAAACGTTTTAGATCGTAATAATGATCACGTTCGATGTCGCAAACGCAAGAAACTTTAACTTATTTATTTAAAAAACGTTAACGAACGATCGAAGCGACTAAAGTTAATTAGATGTAACTTTCGACATTAACTTGCTATCGATTGCGTTTTTACTAACTTATTTCGACGAAATCTTACACATAAATAAGCGAACTCTAATTCTTTAAAACGTAATTTAAGATTAATTAGAATGCGTTGCAAGCAAAAAAGTGAAAAAATTCAAAATTAACGTCTTTTGTGCTATAATCTTCGTCGTAATTCTTAATAGCATTATACAATTTGTGTGACTTCTTGTTGTCTTATATCGCTTCGACAATCTTAACGTTGTTGTTAACGCGTTCGACGATTTAATTATTATTAACGTATACATTAACGTTACGCATTTCAAAGTCGTAACGACGCTTTTTGTTATCTTCTATATAATTATTCTTTTTATTTCGTTCTTTAACATCTTTGCATCTATTGCGCGATTAACGTGAGCGTTTAGTTAAAACAACGATTTATTATTGTCTAAGTACTTTTTATTCGTACGTAATTCTTTTTTTTACGAAAGAGATATAAGTAGATTATTAACGAACTTCTAATCGCAAATCTTAATTCGCTAACATATGTCAATTTACGATCTTATGTTTATCGTTATCATTTATTGTCTTTTGTTAATTATTAATATCAATAACATAATAACATTTAATGCGTTCATTTTATTGTCTCTTATTGTTCTATACATTAGCTACGTCATTCTTATCGTCTTTCTATTGCTTCGCAAATTGCGAGATCGCACGTTTAAACTAAATTTGTTCAATTTAGATCGATGAAACATAATCGTGAATTCAATCGCTATTTTATATATTATATACGTGCTCTTCTTTGTAACTTTGTCAACTATTATGTTAATGTTCGCTAGTAATATAAATTATGCGAGTTCGCTAATTCTAGTAATGACGTTGCTCGCATTTAATAATTAGATTATAAGTAATAAAAAAAGATTTAAGATTTTTAAGATTTCGATAATCTTTTAAAGAAGAGAAAACTTGTCAAAGATAAAGTAAAGACGTTTGCGCACTTTAAACAAATAGTCAAGTTATAACATTTAATGACGAGTAAAAGTATATAGATTGTGCAACTTCTATGAAGTGTGCTTTACATTAACAAATAATTAATAATTAAAGACTTGTTTTAATTGACGATTTACTTTCTAATAGTTCTCGCTTAAAAACTAGACTATCTTTATGTCTACAATTTTGTTTCGAATTATATTATAATGTAGTATTCGCATAGACGTAACTTCTAGCGTATCGCTAATGTGTAAGAAATTGATCGTAACATAAATAGCTATTAAGATCTAGTTATGTAAGAAAATATATACGTTCGAAGACTTGCAAATAACTATTTTATAAACGATACAACTTAACTTTTTTATCTTTATTTAGTTATTTCTTCTTGTAACGATCACAATTATATCGAAGAAAAAAAAAATTAATTAACATTTTAAATCAAGTGATCTTTTACGAGAAATTAAGCGTTAATGTGTTCGTTTATCATTAAAAGCTAGCATTTTAGTTACAACGACAATAGCGAACAAAAGTTAATTTAAATTTAAAAATTTATAACTTATTTTACATTTTTGCGAAATAAGTTAATTGCGAGATTAAAGTAGACGTTACATTTAATATTGCTCATTTTGCCAAGACTTTTCGCATCGTTAGTTACATCATTTTCTATTAAGTTTCTTCTACAACTTTCTTGCTATTTTACACTAACAACTACATAAAAATTTGTTATCTTTAATTAACATAATTTGCGATCAAATAAAGTTAATTATTAAAAATAAATTGCAATAATCTTCAAAATTAAAGAATTAAAGTAATGTATTTTAAGTTTATATATTAGTTGTCTAAGTTAATTAATTATAAAGAAGCGATCTTAAGACATTAAGAAACAACAAGTTGTTCGCAAAAACGTACGTCTTTAAGCGATAAATCTTCGCAAATAATTTACATTTAACAATAATTACATCTAAATATAGACATCTTTCTTCTCTTTAATAAGCAACATTCTTAAGAATAAAAAAGTATGTGTCTTCATTGCTTTTATTATTATGTCGTAGCGCTAATTTGTTCGAGACATCAAAACGTTCGCAAACTCTTAACGAATCGTTTACGTTCTTTTAAAAACGAAAACAAGAATTAAAAGAACAAGAAGCTAAATAATTTTTTTTTTAAATTCGAAATTAATTTTTTTCGAAGCGAGTTCGAATTAAGTCTTTAAGTTGTGCTAAAGAGAAATTACATTCAAAGACGACAAATGATATTAATAAAAATAATCTTAATTCTCTTCAATTTTAAATTTAAAACAAAAGATAACGTAAAAAGTATTTTAAACAAAACAACTAAATTAAGAAAAAATTTGAAAGAGATAAGTTTTCGAAAGAATTGAAACAAACGAATTAATTGTAAAAGTATCGTTTAAGAGAATCGTTAACGTTAATGCATAATTTTTATCACTTATAACATCTATTTGCGAGAAAGAGATTTTTATCTTTTCTTTATCGTAAAAATTTAAAATCTAGTCTTTAGATATCTAGCGATTAATTGTTACGTAAAGTTAAAAGTGCTCAATATTATAATGTAAAATATAAAATTAATTTAAAGAAAAAGAATAACTATATGTGCGAGTTCAATAATAATAATATTTCAAAAAATATTAAAACTTTTTGCAAGAATTTATTAAAAACGATCTAAACGCTTTCTTAGAATTCTTTATTTTGCGATAATTTATTTAAAAAAACTTGTGAAAAAATTTAAAATTGAAACAAGACTATAATTATTCGAAACATCGAATCGCTAATTGTTTTTTTCTTTTAAACTTTAGTTATATACGATGCTACGCATCTTAATTATCTATATAAATGTGTTAACGAAAACTAAAACAATGTAATTTCTTTTTATAATACTTGTTCGCAATTTAATTACTTTGTAAAATTTAATTAATTCGCATTTACGAAGAAACAACTTAAAAAACTTAAGTCTTTTATGAGCGAAATTAACTTTAAAGCTTTTATCTACTTTACGATTACAACGCAAATGTACTTTTCTTTTTTTATTTGTAAGATTAAGTGCAATGCGATAACGTTAAACGTTGTCAATTAACAAAACGCGCATAATATAATCGTCGTCGTAAAAGCTTTTGTCAAACTTTTTAAATTAATAAAACGCGAGAAAGAGTTTAATCGAAAGATTCTTATCTTTTTTATTTTGTACAATTATATTTTCGTAAAAATTTATAATTATTATCTCGTAATTAAAAAAAACAAAATTATTTTTTATTGTTATTTAATTTATAAGTTCGACTTCACAACTCTAAATAACAAGAAAAAATGAATTGTCTACAAATTTATCAAGAACGTATACAATACTTGAATGTCGATTCTACATAAAAGAATCTACTTGATCATTGATAATTTGCTAGTTGATATCAATTTTAATCTTTCTTAATTTGCGTCTTTCTTCCAATCTATATTCTAGAGTTCGTAGCAATTAGATGTCGAATCTATATTAGGCGAAAATAATAACTAGTTAAGCTTTCTAGTCTCGCAAGAAGTTACGTTAATCACTATTCTTACCTAAACAATTAAGCGAGTATCTAAGAAGCTAAGAAATTAACGAGCTATCAAACAACAAGTTTATTCTAATTAACGAACCTAATGCTACAAAAGAGAGCATCAAGTTTATTCTAATTAACGAGTCTAATGTTGCAAAAAAGAACAACAAATTTATCTCAATTAACGAATCTAGTGTTGCGAAAAAAAGCAACAAGTTTATTTCAATTAACGAACCTAATATTGCGAAAAAGAGCAACAAGTTTATTTCAATTAACGAACCTAATGTTGCGAAAAAGAGTAGCAAGTTTATCTCAATTAACGAGTCTAATGTTGCGAAAAAAAGTAACAAGTTCATTTCGATTAACGAGTTTAATGCTACGAAAAAGAGCAACAAGTTTATCTCGATCAACGAATCTAATGTTGCGAAAGAGAGTAACAAGTTTATCTCAATTAACGAGCCTAATGTTGCGAAAGAGGGCAACAAGTTCATTCTAATTAACGAGCCTAATGCTACGAAAGAGAGTAGCAAGTTTATCTTAATTAACGAGTTTGCGCAATAATCAAATGCCAAATTTATAATAAGCGAAGATAATAATCAATTAAGCTTTTTAGTCTTGCAAGAAGTTACAATCATCTAAGGAAATAAAAGTATAATTAACGTCTTCAAAACTAGCTACGAAAGGTCAACATATTTTTCAACGTTTTATGAAAAAAATCGATTAATCTTTCTTAAAAGATTCGAACTCGTGAAATCAAAATATAAATCATTGCTTTCATAATTGCAAAACTTGTTATCTTTATCATTTAGTAAGCGTTGCAAAGAAAAATATTATGTGGAAATAATTAACATCTAAGATTTGACTTCGTAAATGTATACATTGTTTTAAAAGATTAACGATCTTTGCATTTTAATCTTGCGCTTTCTAGATAAAGATGTGATTAATTATGTCAATTAGCGTGAAGAAATGCTTCTCGCTTAGCACTCTCTTTGATAATAAATAAAAAGCATCGTTTTACTTATAAAGTACGCTAATCGCGAGACAATCGTTAGCTAACATATAGAATCAATTAGTTAACGAGATAATCGTTGATCAATTAGTTCGTCTCATTGTAAACGTGAATAAATATTAGAGTCTTCAAAGTAGAAGACAAGATCATTTGAAGAAAAGTGCAAAATGTGTAAGAATGCCACAATGATTGCAAAATAGAAGAGATTTTTGTAATTCTTTTTTAACTTGACAATGTCAAACGCTTTTGTCGTTATAGCTTATGAAAATCGCTTTTTTTGCATAACTTTTCATCAACTACTAGACTATGTAGCTCTTCTTTTAACTAGACGTAGTTGCCATGCTATGTCAAAATAAAACTATAACTTTTCCTAGCTTAATGCTTTGATTTTTGCGCTACACTAGTCTTCGATTAGGCATTCGACTTATGCTATATTGCTAGCTTTACGCTTTTTGTCTTCTTTAACTTCGCGTTCTCTTTTTGTTTTTTTTGACTAATTTGTTTGAGAAGCATAACTAAGAAGATCAAAAGCATAGAGCATAACTAACTTTATTAATTAACGATCTAAAGTGCTACTTATGCGACATTCTTAATTTGTAAACAAATTCTCTCGTTAATTCTTAAAGCGCGTTGAGTTATCTTAATGTTTTAAAGAATAAATGAACTTAATATTTCGATAAGTGTTGTACAATCGAGCAATTAAGTATGATGTTCTAGTAGCATGAAACGAAGTGAAGAATGATAAAATTAACTAAGATTAGTAAGATAAAGATAAGCTAACAAATTTAGAATTTTTGCGCGAAGAATCATATATTAAAAGCAATACGAACAAATTAACTTTTAGCAAATCGCATAATAGCTAATTGCATAACAAGAAGAACGATGTGTTATCATAATCGTAGATTTAACTTTTTTCGAACAATGAAACAATCTAGTTTGTCGCGTTTAACGACGTCTTAATTCTTAATTAATATTAACATATCTAGAGATCTAGATTTAATCTACATTTGATTTTAACAAAGATTCGACTTCATAAAAGATGAGCGCAATTATTATTTCTTAAATTCTTCAAAATATAAATTAACTTTCTTTGTGCAAGAACAATGTTAAGATAAACTTTAATAATTCAAATTAGTCGCATCTTTCTTACAAACGTATAAAAACGCAATCAAACAATAATAAAAACAACATAAAATTTCTTTCGAAATATAATGAGTCTAAATTTCAATCTTTTTAGAATCTAAATACGACTATTAAATTTAAAAATCTTATTAGTAAAAGTGATCTAATGAATTTATTCGCTAGACTTGAAGAATACGCGCATGTATTCGAAATCTCGATACAATTTAAAACGTATACGTTAAAAATTGTAAAATAGCGATCGCAATATAATTTTAAGAGATGCTAATTATATATTAATTTAAATTCTATAATAACTTAGACAATTATGCGACTTTGTTTGTTCGTTAATGTTAAATTTTCTTCATTACTTTAATTCGCGATTATATAAATTCGTTTTTTAATAAATGTCGCACTTACGAACGATTAATTAAGAAAAATATTAACGAAATAATCGCAATTCGTTGTTACGATTATTTAATAATTCTAGTTAATAAAGAGAACGAACTAAGAGAACGCTTTAAAGTTACGAGTTAAAATCGTTTAAACAAAGAATACTTAAAGTTGACTTTAAGAAAATAATTATTTCGTACTATTGTAAAAGATCTAGTTATCAAAAATGTCTCTTTTACTACAAGAATTACTAAGAAAATGCTACTTAATTTGCGAAGAATGCGCAATTTCGAAATTTATAACATGAACATTTAAACTCGCAATTATAAAGATAAACGTTTAGTTAATTTTAGCGTCGCGATAATTATATTTCATTATTTGTTCGTTATTAAATTTGCTTAACGCAAAGAAGACTATTAGTATAATGACTTAAGATCTTTCGATTACATGTTGAACAAAACGAAAATTGTGACGTTAAATAGAGCAACGTCAAATTAAAAGTGTTTAAGAAAACTTAGATCAAAAGACAACAAAAATAAAGTAATAAAGTAAACGTCAATTCGACGACGCAAAGCAATCGAAAGAGAGATTAAAAGCTTAACGAAAAATAAAAGAATTGTAACAACTCTTCGATAATTACAAGAATGACGAACTCACGAAAGCGAGACGCTAAAATTAACGCTACAATAGATAAAAAGATTATGAAGAAAGAAAAGACAAGAGACGAGATAATGTTTAGTTAACAAGACTTTTTGCGAAACGATAGCTATTTATTACATCACAAGTATTTCTTAATGTTATTAAAATAAAATTAATAACAAAGCAATAGTTGCGCCCAATATAAACGCTTGAAAGCTATTCTCTTTAATAAAATCGTTTTTAAAAAAAAGTTTCTTTTTGCTTCTCAACTCTTAATGTTCGTTTAATCTTATTTTTTATGTGTCGTTATAATACAAACGCAATAAAATTTGCTCATAATTATCGTGCTTCAAGCTCGAACTTATTTATTATTAATGTTTTTGATTTACTTTTTATTCGCAATGCAATCGTTATAAAAGACTTTCTTCATAATAACTTTAATGCTATTGTTCGACTTATATTTTTTACATTTATTTTTGCACAAAATCTTAAAATTTAGAGAGTCAATTTTGTTCTTACAAAGCATCTTGCTCTAAGCAATTAATATCTTACACATTTTATTCTAATCACTATATATAAACAAGCTATCAATTAAAGATTAACGAATAAACGACGTACTACGAAAGTTAAGTATGAATTTGCACATCAAAGATTAAATCTTTCACAACGACAAGTTTAAAATAGATGTCTTAAAAAAATTTATACTAATAAAAAGAAAATTGCGAAATAAAGAACGTGCGAGACACTTAAACTTTAACATCTAAACTTCTTTAATTAACTAAGTGCGAGAGACTTTCGCACTAGACGTGCTACAAGTTAAAATTAAATCTACAAGTAAAAAACTTCAACTATTCTTAATTATAACTATTCTTAATAATTTAAAGCTACTAAGTTTCGATAATGTTAAACTTGTCTATTAAGTTATTAACAATATTGTCGTAAAGCGTGTCTTTGCGAATGATAACAAAAGCATTTATAATAAGTATCGCATCTACGATGTACTTAATAGCATATCTTATTGTTTAAATTTAGTTCGAAACTTCTATCAAATTTTATTCGCAAATTTCTTGCAATATCTTAGCGACAACATTGTCGATTAACGACTTTAACAACATCAAATAAAGAACTCATCAAACGATCAAGTAATTTAAATGACAAAAAGTGAATTAAAAAGCTTAATTTAAAGATAAATAACAAAGCTAATTGACGCAATTGCATGACTTAAGTCTCTCGAATACGTACACAATGATATTTAGTTATCAAATTTCTTATTAAACGATAACGATCATTTAAAAGTTGTTAATTTCGACAATACAATTAAGGCGAAATTTAAGTTTAACGATTGTTAATTACTCTATGCGAAAGTCTTAAATAACGAAAATGCGAATAAACGTAAAACGTTCGAATGTTATAGTTTTCGCATCAAATAATTCGCAATTAATTCGATTTTCTATTATATAATTCGCGATTTCGAACTTTATAACAATGAATAATTAAAAAGAAAACATAATAATAAGATCGTTAATCTTTTGCAAAAAAAGAAATTCTCTAAATTAAATAACAAGAACATAAACATTATTATACACAATTATTAACATAAAAAGTATAAATCGATCAAAAGACTAAAGATTAAAATGATACGTCTAGATCGCAATATTTGACTAAGTATAACAACGACAATGTTAAAGAAAAAATATAAAGCAAGACGTTAAGAGTGTAGAAGATTCGTAAACATCTTAAGAAACGAATAATACATTTGCGTAGTTAAAGAGTGTTTTAAATGATTTAAATATACTAGTTTTTCAAAGATGATTAAGCACAATTTCTTTTATTTATTAAGTTTTTGTTATTTATTACATTTGAATGTCGATTAAAGTAGATCTATGTTTATTTCAAGCAATTACTAATATAGATCGCAAGTTTTCTTTCTTTTTAATTTTAAACTCTTCGACTTGTTCGCATAAAAAAGATATTACTTTTAATAATAATGTTTTGAAGATAAGACGTAAAACACTTGTGCGCATTTGTGTTTCATTATTATTGCAATTATTATTCTTAAATCTAGAAATTGCACACTTCAAATTGTTATATTGTGTAAGCTTGTTATTTTTTGCTTTAAGAATAGAAGTTAAATACAATTCTTTCTTTTTCTTTTTCTCTTAAACTTAGCTTCAAGTTGCTTTAAGAAATTTCTACAAAAGATGATTTTTATTGCGAGATCAACAATTAGCTTTAAAAAAGCTCTTTTTAAATCGACATTTTAAATTAGATTTAAAAGTACATTTTTGTAATTCTTTTTTTAAACGTTTGTAGAAAAGATTAGAAGCTTTGTTCACGTCTTAGAAAAGTTTGTCAATAAATGTTTTAAATTCTAATGCATTTAATTCGATAATAAACTACATGCTATATGTAGACAACTTTAAGTTAAACGTGTCTTTTAACGATTTTATTACGCTATCATTTGCAATAACTATAACTTTATTTTTTTGCTTTTTCGTCTAATCTTTTGCGTTTCTAAATGTAGTAATTTCTTCTTAAAATCTTTTAACAATGCTAATGATAACAAAGATGTTAAGTTAAGTTATATAATATTTAGAAAAGATTTTAATATTAAATGCTTAAATGTTGTGAATTGTGTACAACTTAAATATTTCGTTATAATAAATCAAAATAATGATGTACGCATTGTTGTCGTAAACTAGACAAGAATTCGTTTTAAACGATCGCAATCTATAAATGTTATAAACTCTTAAAACGTTGTCGAAACAAATTTGTCGTTTAATTACAATTACATTTTCGTTAAGATTCTTTATCTTAATAAAGAAATTAAGTAACGTTAACGCTTGTCTTTGTGTAATTAATACAACGTATAATTCTAATTTTTAACGAATTCGTAGATTTATCTATGTAAGACGAGCTTCGTCATAGAAGTTAAATTTGACGTCGACAAAATTGTTGTGCGTTAATAATTTAAGATTTGCAAATGCGAAATTCTTCGCAAAGAGAATACAAGCAATGTCTTAAATCACTAGAAATACGTTATTTATAATAGCGTTCTTATTTAAAGCTCGTAAATTAATTTGCTTAAAAATGCGAAATTCTTTGTCAAAAAATTAAGATAATGAAAGAGATAATCTTAATTCTTTCAATTTTTCAAGAATTTCGTTATGATTGTTTGATTATGAAGAATTTCGACTATTTGAAAATTTATATTTATTAAGATAGATGTCGTTATTAATAAGATTTTGCTCAAAATTAAGATTGTACAAAGAAGTTTTTTTTGTCTTCGAAATTGTAGTTTTCGCAATAGAGTCATTCAAAATATTTTTAAGTTTTAAGATAGTTCTTAAACTAAACTAGCTTAATAATATAATGTGTGTCATAAAATTCTATGTGAACGATTCTAAATATTGTAGAAGCGAAATTAGCAAAGATCGAATGTCTTATAGACAAACTTATCTTTTCTAAATTACGCAAATCTAGATCGTCGTATTTAGCAAAGCGTTTCAATTGCTTTAAGAGATTCCTTAATAAATTCTATCTTAAATCTAGATCGCACGCAATAGTGATTTTAATAAAATTAATTTTTTGTTTGTTTTAACGATCGAATTCGTTTAAAGTTCGTCGAATGAGTCACAATCTTAAGAATGAATTCTAGTACATTGTATTTGTCTCTTATTAAAAATATCTTTTAAGCTTTTTTCGAGACGAATGCGATATAGCGATCGTGAAAAGCTCTTTTTCGATCGCATCTTATCTACGCTTTAAGATACGCAATAATTGACGTTTAAACACAAGAGCAATTATTAAATATCGCACGCTATAGAATGAAAATCATAAAAAATCTCTTTAATAGATGAATGCGAACATGAAAGCATAAAGACGCGTAAAAAAAGTATCGAGTTATATTTATTAAAAATCATTTTGTTTAAAGCTAAAATAAGCGCGCGACTAGAAGCACTTTAATTTTAGCTAATAAATGATTTTTGTTTTTAGAACGACATTGTTGCCTAGACGAATTTAACACTAAACACTTTTTTTTTAACTTTTAACATTAATAGATCATTAAGAAGTGTAATACGACGTCATTAACGCTATTATAAGACAAGCAAATATTTAATTTGACCCTTCTAAAGTCTTTTGCACAAACATAGCATTGTTCGATTTCTTCTTTTCTTTTAATCTTTTCTTAGCAATAATGAAGTCGAAATCTTTGAAGACTAAACTAATAAATAATGAATACGATTTTTTTTTAAATTCTATTAGTCTAGAGTCGATTAAATCAAGTTTATATCTACAATTTCTAATTTTGCTAAAGATCATTGTTCGTACTTAGTTGATTAATAAGTATAATATCTTTTATTTTTGCGAATAATAAGCGTCACGTTTGCGTTGCATAATCGTGTTAATTAATCTACTTTCTTAATTAGATTTGATCTTCTTTTAAAGAATTGTTGCGTTTTTGCTTTCGTTGCGTAAGTCATCTTATTAAATTGTCTCGATTAAGCTAGAATATAACGAAGGGCTTTATATAGTATCGTCATTTAGAAATTTAAGATAAAACGACGTTTTACAAGTTAGATTTAATAAATTAATTAAGATGCGTATTTAAGAGTGATGACATTTAATTTAGAAGACGATCGTCAACTTTGCTAGCGCTAGCTTTAGAAACTTTGTCAAGTCGTAATAAACATTTAAGTATCTACTATAAATTACGTTAATTGTGACTTAAGATTCGAAACTAATGAAAAATGTAAGATATAGTTCGTTTAACAAGCATCTAATTCTACATGAGTCCTAGACAACTTTTACGAACAAATAAACTACTTATTATCTTTATTACTCTTAGCACAACGTATAATCTCGACAAGAATTCTCGTCAATAGTAATCTCTAAAGCGACGAATCGAAATTAAGAGTCTTAATGTTGAAGATACAAATCTCGTTATAAAAATAAGTTGCAATTTGTTAAAACTACTTTAAATTAAAGTAATATTAATAAGACTTATTAAACAAGAGAAAATAATATTATTAATTTAATTAACACTCTTTTTACTTTTAATTAAAGATAAGAATCTATAGATAAAACTTAACGCAATCTTATTCTACAATATAAAACATTAAAAAACTATATTCGAAACTATTTGTTAAGATTTTGCGATTAACATTTAAGCAATGTATTATAATCTAATGTTTAAGATGCTTTTTAAACAACATCGCTTAATGTTAATTTAAACTTAAAACATTTTGCAAGACGTTTCGTCTTTATTCTACGCATTTAATGTTAGCTTTATTACGAAAATATAACATGAAAATCTAGAATCTTTGACAATGTACGCTTACTTATTAATGCAAAGATCGTCTATTTTATCTTCTTCATTTTTATGCTTTCATTTAATTTTTCTTTTAGTTAATTTGTTTAATTATTAAAAGATTTTAATTGCAATCAAAGATATAAGAGAACGAACAACTTTTCTTTCGTTTTTTTTCTTCTTTTTTTTTTTGCTTATATTTCTCTTTGTTTCGTTTTTAATTATTAAGATTTTAGACTTTTACATTGTTTTAATCGCAATCTAAGATATAAGAGAACGAACAACTTTTTTTCGTTTTTCTTTTTTTTTTCTTTCTTTTTTCTTTTTTCTTTTGTCGCTTTTTTAATTATTAAGATTTTAGATTTCTACATTAACTTAATGACGACTTAAGAGATTTAGAACGACAAAGTCTCTTAGAAGTGATTATTTCGTTTCTTCGACTTTATCTTTAATTTTCTATTTATGTATCGTTTTTTCTTTTTGTTCAATTATAATAAAATAGCGAAGAGCAATTGCGTCTCGTAAACAACGAAATCTAAAAATATCTAAATCACATATTTGTGATAAACTTAATCTAAATTAATTTTTTAACATTTTTTTAACAATTGCGAACAATACTATCTAAGAACTATTGCGTATTAAATCGCAAATTGTAGTGCTTAGCGACGCTAATATATTAATTAACGCGAGATGTAAGCGAGTTTTGCGTTCTCTTAAACTACATTAATTAACAATTTTTCTCTTAATTTTTAACTTTTGTTTCTAGATCGATCTTCATTGATCGCAAAGAAAGTTGTTCGACATCTCTATATATAACAACGACAAAAATATTTATAACTTTTATTATATAATTAAAGAATTATATAACAAATCGTTGCGCATCGTTTTTATCTCTTTTCATTTCTTTTTAAAGAGACTCGTTGTCTTCAATTAATTTGTACGATATTACACATAGAATATTAACTATATTAAGAATAATTTATCGTATTTGAAATCTAATGACTCTTTAACATTCTTGAAGAAGCAAAGATTTAAAACGATTTAATTGCATAAACGTTTTTAAACAATAATATGCTAGAAATGTCGTTTAAAGAACATCTTTGCATTAAAGTTGTTTTATAAAAGAAACGTTTTAATCTATTTGCGTTGCGATAAAATTAAGATAAGAAAAGTTATTAAAAATAAAAGATTACGAAACATCGAAAAACTTAAATTTCGAATTGTGCTATATAGAAAAGTCAACTTAAACGAGAATCTTATTAAAGAGATAATTAAGAAAGATTTGCAAAAGCAAATTGATACAATTCTAATAGTTAAGACAACTATGAAAGTTCCTAGCATAAAACGTTTAATAATCAAATTTTCTCGCGTCGTCAAAGCACGATCGACAAGCACAATTATCTAGATAAGTAAGAAAGCATTATTAACACAACTAAAGCGAATGTTTGACGTTATTTTATTAAGCAATTGCGATAATATAATCGCTTTGTTAGAATAATCGAAGCAAAAGTATTAATAGATATAAGACGTTATGCTTCGTGCAAGAAATAAGTTACGAAAATTATAGATTTGTATAGATTAAAAGTCTAAAAGTTCTTAACAATAAACTTTATTTTCTTGATTAAAAGATGTCTATTAATATAGACTATTTAAACAATTCGTAAATTAAGTTCGTTCTATGAAAGCATCACAATCTTTGTTCTAAATTAGATTGTGTTCTACTTCTTATTTTTTAAATAATGTAAGAATCTTAAATCTAGAATTGAAGGATTTTTTTAGTGTTATTTTATTAATGAATTTCATGTAGTATCGTACAATGTATCTCTATCGATCTCGAATAATAAAATCGAAATTATTTCGAAGAAGCGTTTTTATCATTGTAAAATTAATTTACTACTTAAAAGTCAAATGCAAAGCACTTTTTTCATTAAGATCAACAACATTAATTGTAACGTTATAAATAATTAGTTCTTTCACATTAGCGTCAATAAGATATCTAGACATTAGTGTCGTTTCCTCTCGCTTATTTAAAATGTTTACATCGATATACTTATGCAACAACGTTTCTATTAAGATCGATCTATAATCGTTGTCAAGTTCGCAAGCGATTTTTAACGCGAAATCTTCGTTGAAGTTAACATTGTTAATATCGACTTCATTTTGTAATAAGTTCTTAAGATTCCTATATTAGAGCTTCAAGTAGTAGTCGTTTTTACAATCACATATTTTTGCTTTCTCGCTTTAACAATATATTAAAAAGCTTTTTAATATTATTTGATTAATTTCGTCTCTAGCGATCAAGAGTTTTAATAGTGTCGTCTTAATATAGTTTAAATCATTTGTATTAAAGAGCGAATAAAACGTCTTATACGCATTGATTTCTTAATTTAGAAAAAGTTCAACAAGTTTTCATAAATCGATTCACATCGCATTTGATAAAGAGAAATTCTTATAAATATTAATCTTATAATTTAGTAATATTATAACAATATTATTGTATCTAGCTTATATTGCAACGTTAAGTAAACTTTCGTATAAATCGTCTCTTTTATTAATATTAACATTAATTGTGTTAATCAACTTTTTAATTTCACATAATCAAATAGACGCAAATTAGATAATGTTTATTAGAAAGGTTTTGTCTTCTCTTTTATAATTAATATTAGCTCTTATATTAAGTAAATATTGTCAAGATTGCTTCTCTCGCAAAGCAACGAGAAAAGAATAGAATCTTACGTCGTTTATGTTAGTATTATAATTTTTCACAAGAAGTTTTACGACATCGCGATATTTATGTGCGATAACTATTATTATTAACGATTCTTTTTATAAATTAAAAAATAGTTTATTAACATTTTAGTTAATTGCAACAAGCAACTTTATAATACGCATTTTTTTTGCGATCACAATAATTGTTAACTCTTCGCAAAAAAGTAATTTAAAATTTATTACGTTATGTTCGTGCAATTCTATTACAACTTTAAGAGCAAAGATATTGCTTATGTTACTTTATGTTATCATTTGCTTCGTAAAATCTTTACAAGAATTTTTGTTAACATATTTGCGAAGTTAGAGAAATATATTTTGTCAAATAAAAGTGTTTTAGAAATTTATACGTTATTACTCTCGTTTAAAAGCTATTAATGCTTAGATTTACAATAAACGCGAATATAAAAATAAAGCTTCTTGCATAGCTTCGTATATTTTACAATACTATTAACGTTAAACGTTTAACGTTCATAGAAATTTAAAAAAACGATAAAAAGAAGCTTCGTAAACAACGTGTTTATGTTCGTTGTTATTAATTATTTTTACATTTGCTCTAATAGTTAACGTTTTTACTTAAGCAAAATATTTTGTATTGCAATTCTATTTAATTTAATTCTAAAATCTAGTTAGCAAAGAAGTATTTATCTTTATTGTCTTTTCTTATGTTAACAACATATAATTATAAGATAAGAGTCAATTTTAACGTATTGATTAACAAGATCGAATCTTTTCTAATTAAGCTAGATTGCATTTGTGTGTCATGACATAGCATGCGAACTTTTTTAACGATTAACAATATGCTATCTAATGTGATTCGCACGTGCGCACAATTCTTATAAAGTTTATCTCGAAGTTGTGATCATTCTTGCAAATAGTTTAATGCAATGATAGAACATCTTATTTAATTAGCGCAAACGTCGATTAAGCTTTAGCGCAATCTATGTCGCATTAAGCTTGAAACGACTTATTAATAATGCAAACGTAAGTACAAGACGTTGAAGAATAGCATACGTTTTTCATTAGTAATCTTTACTAATTCGCAAACGACTAGATAAGAAGACTTTCTTTTGTTCGATCATATTGTCGTATTTGCGCACCTCTCTCGATTCGACTAGCTAATCGTTAAAAATCAAGTCATAAGATAGCATTTATCATAGAGACATGATGATCTTACTCGCTTTTTAATCGTAGAGAACATTCATCGTAGAATCATAATAGCTCTACGCTTTTTTGCGAATCTAAAGAGACGTTCATCGTAAAGCTATAATAATCTTACTCGCTTTTCGATCGTAAAAAACATTTATCGTAGAATTATAATAACTCTACGCTTTTTTGCGAATCTAGAGAAACATTTATCGTAGAGTCATAATAATCTTATTTTCGATTGCCTCGTAAAGAAAGTTGGGTCGTAAAGAAACATTTGTCGTAAAATCATAATAATTTTACTAGCGACTAGATTATAGGGAATTGTTTATCGTAAAATTTTGTTCGACTAAATCGTACAACTTTCGTTCGCTCTACTTATAAAAGAAATTATCTAAATTGTACGATCTCTTTTATCGTAATAAAACACATTATCTTTCTAGTCTCGTAGTTCTCGCACTAATATATCTCTAGACTTAGAGTGCTATGTCTTCTTGTTCTTAAGTGCATAGATAGAGATTATTATTGTTTTTAACAAAAATTAGAATGCTATTATTATGCGTTTGTTACTATTTTGATTTAGTGATCTTCGTCGCACATTATTGCGTTTACTTCGTTATCACATTGACGAAAACAAAACGTTATGTACAACATAAAAGAACAACGATTAATTAAAATTTAAACTATTAAAGTTTAAATCTACTTTATTAGTTATTGTTTCGCATTGTTAATTACGATCTTAACATTTTTAAAATTCTTTTTTTGTAAAGTTTTAACAATTAATTGTGAATCATTTTTGTGTACGACGTACTTAACAAGATTGCGAAGTTCATTAAAAAAAGACGTTACTTGTCTATTATAATTTTTTAGATTTTTTAAGCTTTTAGAAATTAATGTTAGCTTATATTAAATAAAAGTAATCGTAGTATATACTTTGCAAAACTAGTGACTCTACGTTGTGTTAACGTTTGCGAAGCTTACATAAGTTTAAACTTACTATTTATTTAGCGTTCTAATTCGTTGTGCGAGATCAAGATACTTCTATCGCGTGATCGTTTGCTCATATTCGTAAAAGAAGTCGTTTATAAGCTAGCTAGTATTTATAGCATTTTATTGTAATTTAACATCGTAACTTAAATTTATTATTATAAAGATTATATTATATTTGAAGTTGTTGTTGCTTATTATGTTAAAGAAGTTTTAATTATTAGCGAACTTCATTCTTAAATGCTAAGAAACAATAAAAAGTAAATAAAAGATACGTCAATTTATAAAATAATAAAAGTTAACAAAAGACTAAAAATAAAGATTAGAAGTATAAAGATTAAGAGATAAAAATCTAATAAAAGTTACATGTTAATCTTCACGTTCGTGAAATAAAGTTAAAAAATAACTAATATTCTTTATACAAGTTTTAATTTTGTATTTATTCTTCGCTTTTAACGTATTTAAGAGCATTGCAAATGATTTAAAGCGTTTAACTTACACATTAATTTTAGTTTTAAGTTATTCTTTTAGTTTTAGCGATCAACTCTTGAAACAATAAATGCCACAAAAAATAAAAAATAAATATTGTCTTAATTCGATCTACTAAAGACAACGTATTTTGTTATCTATAACGAAAAGATAAAATCTAATTAGAATTAAGTCGAAAAACGATACAATTTCGTCGCATTGCATTATAACTTTTCTAAGAAAATTAATATAAATTTGCGCAAGCAATGAAATTATCTACAAGTTAATTATTTGCAATACGATCTTAATTAAGTTGCAAATTACACTTCGTTCGTTTAACAACTTATAAATGACTAAACGCTAAATTCTTTAATTATAAATTTTTTAATTTAAAATTTGACGAAGAGACACTTAAAAGTTGATATCGAAAAATCGTTTAAAACTATTAATAACGAATACATTTACAACGTAAATTGCAAGCTAATCTATGTTTTCGACGTTTTAAAATTAATTAACGTATAATAATCTTCGCTTTTTTTAACTTTATTTTATACGTTTTTTAAGTAAAGACACGAGTCACAACAAAGTCTTAATCAAAAATTCTTTTAAAAGAATGTTTAAAAGCAAAAAACGACTTAATTATCACAATTGTTGCAAGATTTCTACAAATAGCTTTAAGCGTTAAATTATTTTGTATTAATACGAACGAATTAGATAATTTACAAGTATAGATTTTCATTAATCGTACATAGTACTTAGTTATATTTAATAATAGTCGCTACGAATATTCTTCGTCTATAAAATAATCTTTTTTTTGTAAACGTTATAATGTCAATTGCGATTATTGCAAGAATCTTCATCGCTAATTCGATTCAAACGTTAATACGTTTTCTTTCTTAATTAATCGAATTATTGAAGCTCTTTCATTGCATTTTCACATTAAGTCTATTAATTAATCAAATATATCTAAATCGAAAAACGTGTTATAGATATACTTATGACTTTTAATATGCTAAAATCGATCACTAATTAAAACAAATAACTATCGACAAATAATAATCTTCTTTGGAAATTCTTCAAAAAATGTGTACGTTAGAAAAAAGAACTCTTTTAACGAAACTAAGCGCTCACTCTTTAGATTAACAAACAAAATGCGAACTTACATTAAACGAATCTTTAATTGTAACAAACACAAATAAATTTAAACGTAATAATTTATTAATATTAAGAACTTAAAACTCTTTATTTAGAATTCTAAAAATTTTATACTAAATTAAAAAATCAACTTTAGAAGAAAAAATAAATATTATAAAAATATTCGTAACGCTCTAGAAACAAAGATGAAAAAGCTAGCGAAAACGAAAAAGAATTTTGAACGTTATTGATTGACGCTTAAAGATTTTTTGAAGTTCTTAACTATAATACAAGTGATATCTAACGAAGACAAAACAATTGTTATAATAACTTTGTTATTAGAAGACAACGATATCAAAAAATTTGTTAATTAATATTAAAAACAAGAAAGAGTATATATAGATTTTAAAAAACGAACATTAACGATACAAGCACTTTGTGAAGCAAGAAAACTATTTGCATTTTAATAATACTTTAAAGATCTTAAATTGGCTTGCTACTAAACTTGACGACGAAAAACGTATTAATATTGATAAATTTAACTAACTAGATTAGAAGATAACTAAAATTAAGCAAAAGTCGTTTTTCAAGAAAAGAGTACGCTTCGATCGAAAATCAATTAGGAAAAATAATTACTAAGTTTTCTTAACGTTTTATGCGACGTATTTGTATTTATTAATTATTCTATAAAATAACTTGTTAAGTTATTGCTTCATATTAATGCTTTAATTTATTCATAATGTTAAAAGAAATTTTAAAGATAATTTGCTTTTTAGTTTTATAAGCTTGTTGCACAATTGTTTTGCCATTAATAAATTTAAGCTTAGTTATATTATTGTGATTTATATAAATATATTTCACGTTTTGTTTGCGAACATTTAGAATCTTCGCTATTTATAGAATCTTTTTTACACTTGATTTTTCAATTTGAAACAAAGTTTGATCGTAAAACGATATAAAAAATATAACGATTAAAACATCGTTTAACGAAGACTTTAAATATAGTTAAATTAATTGTTACGCAAATTAAGAGTAAATGATCTTAGTTAAAAATTAAGTTATATGCGTAAATCTTAATTAAGTAAAGATTAAAGATAACGAAATTGTTAATTTCGTCGTTAAAAAAGAAGCAAATTTCGATTGCGATTTGTGTTTAAACGAATAAGATATTAAGTTTAAATCTCGTATTAAAGATAACAATAAACGTACAAATAAATAAAACAATAAATTAATTTCTTATTGTAGCAATAATTGCAAAACTAATATTTAAAATATAAAAATTAACGAAATTATTATTGATGTACATTCGAAGAAAGTCTAAAAGATATCTCGTTTTATTGTAAATGTTGTCAAGTATCTTGTGAAGCACTCATTAAGAAACTTATACTTACGATAAATATATTGCAAGAAGAAACAATTAACATCGTCTTCGAAAGACTACTAAAAGAATCTCTTATAGCGAGCTATAATGTTAGCAATATACGTGTTGATGTTTAAGAACAACAATAAGATTGTAATTTTGCACGAACGACGCTAGATGTTCGCAAGAATTGCTTCGAGACATCTAGCCTTCTTATCAAAATTTTGTTGATTTAATTAATAAAACTAAAATGATCAAACATTGCGAAGAAATTCTCTAATAATAAAATCGTTAACGTCAAGATACATGTTACGCATGTTTTCATAGTTGCAAGTTGATACAAATTTAGAAAACTTAAATCATTATTTACATTACAATTCGTTTTTAATTTTGTACGTTTTTTTAACATTTTTGCGAGATATTTAACTAATTATGACTAAAAAGTGACGTTAAGTAAATAATTAAAGTTGTCAATATAAGTATTATTGCACTTGAAGATCGCTATAGCTTTTACAAAACGCTTAATTATGTTTAATAAATTGTTCGTTTTAGTTAAGACATTTATTGTGTTAATGTGTGAAAGTCTTATAAATAAAGTCTTTAAAATTGATCGATAATATACTCTTTATAATTTTGACACAAAATTCAAAATATTTCGTGTTCTTTAAAAAGATGTGTAGAGAAAAGATAATATATTTGATAAATTTTAAACGCGCTAATATTAAGAGACGTTAATTCTTAAACACATTAGAAAAGAAAACTTCTCGCTATAGCATTAGCTTTTTAATTTAATTAAAGTCTACGAAAAAATAATGTGTATTCTTGCCTTAAAGAACGATAACTATATAAGAATTTAAATACGTAAAACTCGTTATACATTTATCAAAAATATAACATTAAATTTCTCGTATACGCACAAGATATTGTGTTATTTTCTTTAAACAACGAAGAATTAAGACTCTATAAAACGTTTCTATTTTAAGCGTTAATTAAAGATTAAAAAAAGGCAAAAAATTATTAAATGCGTTTTAAAATTCTTTTATTTGCTTATTTTTGATCGCAAGACGTTGTATTTATAAGACGTTTTTTCTTTTACTCTTAGAAAGTCTAGTTAATTACAATTGTTTGCGAACAATGTTTTTAACCAAGTTGCATTAACGTATATGACGAAATATGTCTTTATCGAAGAAGCTAAAGATATTGAAGTAAGCTTTTCTTATGATGCGTTTTGTTTATTTATTAAAAACTAAAAGCTAATTAGAGTCTAATAGCAATTAAACGAGAAATAAATTTAAGTTCTTTTAAATAGAGATTTATTACTTATTATTTGTCGTTAGAATGCAAAAATCTTTAATTTGCTTTTAATTAATAAGTATTTTGTAAATATGTAACATTTGTACGAAGCGATAGAAATTAAAACTTTTAAGTAGAACGCAAAGCGTCAAAAGAGATCTAATCTATACGTAAAGTATTATTAAGATTTTGTTTACGCATTACGATTAAAATGTGATGCTCTAAAGCAAATTATAAACAATCTTCAAATTTAAAGATCTAAATTAATTAAAATAAATTTTTGAAATTAAATTGTCAAAAATTAGTAAACGAATCTTTTGAAAAAAAATGTCTAATTTAGAGCTTTACGATGTCGCAAAAAGCTTAATTCTTCGCTAGCTCAAAACTCTCTTTACGAGAGCGTTAATCGTTTATGTTTTTTTATTAGTTATCATTTTCTATAAGCTATTAAACGACAAAATATAAATAAGAGTCTTTTTACAACTTCTCGAAAGAGACGTTAAGTCATTTTCGAAAGAAATTTTATCGCAAAGAATTCGAAACGAGCTAGCAATCTTTAATTGACTTCGTACGTTAAATTTTATGTTGCTATAACGTTTAATAACAACACTTTATTTCTTTAGAATCTTTATATAATGATTTCTTGCAATTATTCGTCTTAGTTATACGTGTTTAATGTTGGGGAGTTTGCAATTTACGACGAAGATTATTTTATTTAACTTCTTAATAATCTTAATAATGCGAAAACTTAACAATTTTTATTGCTTTTTTCGTTAATTAACAAGTAAAAATTATAGCTTTTTGTAAATTGTTTTTATACAACACTTTTAAAAAGAAACGCAATAATAATGACGTAAATCTTCGTTTAAACAATATAATAATTGCGTCGAACTATCTTATCTTTATAATTAACAATAACTTAAGACTACTAGTTTTATTTACTTTGTTAAATTAATTTTGTCACGAGTTTAAATTATATTGTCTTCAATAAAAATGCTTATCTTTACACAACATCTTAAACTTCTTATATGTTTAAGTTCTTTTTTTGTTTACGAATGTTATTTACGTCTTCGCAAATAACTTTAGCTATCTAAAGAATATTATAGATCTTCTTAAAGCGTAAGTTGTTATTATTAGCGTCTCGCATTTATTCTATCTAATACGCTTAAAAATTATAATAGTCGTTATTGACGACGAAGCTAATGTTATCTTTAATGTTCTTTAAGCTTAGAATTTTAAATTCGAACTTAATTAACAAAATCTAATTAACTTTTTTTTCTCTATTATTGTTCTCTATCTTATAGAGACGTTAATTTTTTCATTAGTTTATTATTAACGATTAAAAAAAGTTCTTTTAAGACACGCAAATAAGATGCGACAATTGCGTTAACAACTTCAATTACTCTATTTTGCTATACATCTAAATCGTTTTCTTTAAGAGATTATCAAACATGTTGCTTTAAGTTCGAAGAAGATCTTTAACTTTATTTTGACTAATTGTTTATTTAATCTCATTAATGACGAATACATTTAACATCTTTTTATCTTTATACATTTAACTAACGAATACGAATTTAATTTCGAAGAACAAGCATCTCTTATAATCTTAAAAATGCTTATAAACGTCTATTCTTTTAGCATATACAATAAACTAAGTTTTTTATATTTTAATTAATTTCGTTAATCTAGACTTAAATTTCGACTCTATAATAATATATAAATTTCTCTATTAGTTTTTACTTTTTCAAACGCTTAATAGTTTTTTCGTTAAAATCTTAGCAACTTAGCAATGTAAAAATGTATAAAAGCAATTTTATCTTTTAAATTTTACGCTTCTTTTTTAACAAATTAACGCAACTTAAGTGCATCAAAAGAATTTAAAAAAATTTATTAAATAGAAGTTTTTTAAAAGTAATTTTATATGTTTACATTATATGCGTTGCAAATTAAAGCATACTTTATTTTGTGCGCATATTATATACGACACATGTCTTCGCATATTTAAAAAATCTACGTTTATTAAAGATTATTAATTCTTTATTCGAAATTATATTTTTTGCAAATTAGAAAAAGTTATTGCAAGATACAAGTTATTAACAATTAAAATACGCATTTTTTTAATTAATAAAAAATAAAATTCGTGAAATTGTTTCGCTAGTTTTTTTGAATCTTTTGCAAAAAATTATTAATTCGCAATTATATTTTCAAGATTTATTTAATCTTGCGTTCGAAACTAGCTTAAATAAGATAACGTACAAAATTTTGTAACAAAGCTTTAACATATTAATTTAAAAATTTTTATTATTCTTAGTTTGTTTAATAGTGAATGAAACATTTCGCAATGCAAAAATGTATTTAAGATTCTAAATTAACAATTCTTTAATTAAGATCATTAAAACGAGTTAAATATCTTGCGATATTTTCGTCATTTGCTTAAGTGCTAGTTCTTAAATAACTATTATAATGTACGTAGTTTTAAGACTTTACTTAAAGAAAGCTTTAACGCTAACTAACGAATGTTTAACTATTATTAATGTGCAACTAATATTAAGTTTGCAATAATTGCTACTATTATTTTAAATGCGTCTCTCTATCTTTTTTCAAATTACAATGACATTAATAAGAGACAAAAGAATTGTGATAAAATTACTACATTCTTATTTCCAAAAATAGATAACTTAATATTGATAAATTATAAGCATATTTAATCTTGAAGAATTAAATATAAGCTCTTCGTATAAGAGACGTAAGTAATTTATTGTCGTTTATGCTTTATGCGACTAATTAAGTTAGTGAATAAGTAACTTTCGCAACGTCTATGTAAGTGTGCAATCATTATTTTAATTAAAGTTTTGCTAACATTTTCTAGACTTTTCAAACTAGCGCAATTGCCTACTTTAGAAACATTTTAAGATAAAGATCTAAAGCATAACAATCTAGTTAATCTAGCACTATAAGAAAGTGACTATATATAATCAACAATCAATATCAATATAATTCTTATTTTGAACATCAATATCAATAAAGCTTTCGTATTCTCTAGCGTTTCGAATTTCTATCATATTATTTTTGACGAATTTATTCCACGACTTTATCGATCTTTTATTTTCTTTTTAAATGATCAAAGTGCCTAGTAGAACTTGCAAAATCGTTTAGATTCTTAGTTACAAAAGAACTACTTTCGACTAAACGTTACATTAACAAACAAACAATTTACAATTAATGATATAAATCGTATATAAGAGCTACAAAACTATGTAAAAGAGCAATCGAATCTTTTTTAAAACTATACGAAGATAATATACGCAATGTTTTTATCGTTTTTGTTTTTTGAACTAAGTTAAATGTTAATCTTTACTAATAACGTTTATCGATGTCCTAACTTTATACAATCTTGATTAAATGATCAAATTATGTTTGAAGCGTTGAGCAAATTGTAGCAATCGCACTAGATTGTTGTAATAGACAAAAAAATTCTAAAATATTTTGAGTCAAAACAAGATGTGTGCGAACGTTATAAATGCTACAAGATGTACGTGAAAATCGTTGTTCGTCATTTAACGAATTCGACAACTATTTATCTTTAAAGCGTCACTAAAGAGAGAAGAAAGATTAGCGAATTCTTATAGATAATGCAATGATTTGTTGCGCAACAACAATTAAACGTTAACTTTAATACGTTTTATTACAATGTTAAGACTTATTTATAATGTAAAGCTTGCGAGTTAAATGCTAGACACAATAGTCGAAAACGTAAATCGAACGACAACAAAAATAGCTTAATCTCTACGAAAAAGACTCGTCATTTATAATGAGACGACGTAATAAAAAGATAATTATTATATTTGTTTAATTTAAATCAAGATGCATGAAATCAAGATTTAACTCTTCGTTCTCACTTTTAACTTGTAACTAAAAATAATTCTTACTAGCTTAGATCTTGGCGATAAGAAATCAAGAGAAGCGTCAAAATCGAAATACGTCGATTTTGATATGCTATCTCTATATAGACTTTGGCGCCAATTCTAGCTAGAGACGCGTAATAGCACTCAATAGAAAAGTCGCATTGTTCTCATCAATCTTTTTGCACATTAATTTTTATTTATTTTCTACTTATCTTTTGTATCTTTTTTGTGTACATATTAGTTCTTAGTCTTTGCAAATGTTTTTCGCGACTTCGAAACAAAACAACAAAATGTTTCGCAAACGCAAAAATATATTGTTACGAAAAATTTATAAATTCATTAATTTTATTAAAGCTAATGCGATAATGTTTCTTCGCTATGATTCTTAAGTGATTGCGTATAACAACAATCGCAATAATGATTAATCTACATTAAAGATAACACTTAATTCATTTAAATATTATGAAATAGTCTTATACTTACAACGTCTTAAAAGACTAAGAAAGCTAAAGTATTGCTCGATTATTCTAATTTTAATCATTAAGTTCATAGACGTACAATTGATGCTAATCTTAATTAAAGCATATTTGTCTTCAACGACAAATTGTACTAATTAAACGAATCAAAAATCATTGTTGTAGACGATTTATCTCGAATTAACGCTATGTTAAACAATGTAGCTTCTCGTTTAATCGCAAATGTTCAATTCGATACAATTATAACTTTACGTCAAATGATTACGAATTAAAATATCGCTTCTTTAAATAATTAATTACGTTTTAACAAAGACGATGCGATCAATAATAATAATTAGTAGTTGATAAATCTTGAAAACACATGTCAAAGTACGAAAAGTTTATTGTTATTAAGTCGTAAACATTCGTATCTTGCGTCTCAAGATTTAAGACTCTTATACTAAAACATAAACGAGTTAGTCGAGATTAACAACGCACTATGTTGCTCTAACTAAAACTAATTAGAATTAATAAAAGTTTCTAAGATCAAAGTCTTTGCACAACGATCATTACTCTATCGATTAACAATTATGTATTAACAAAAATTCGACAATTAAACTTAATGCTTTTGTAACTAAGATCTCGTTAAAGACTCAAACGAACGAATTAAGTTAAATCATCTTTTACGACTTATTTATACAATTAAGTCTAAGTATAATCGATGTTATTCTTAATTGCGTCTTAAGATAGATATTTTAACTTAATAAAAAAGTAAAATTAACGTAGACTAATTAACATTCTTAAATTTATAATAATGAAAAGATTTTAAAGAGACGAAATTCGAAGATTTAAAACTTCAATTAAGACGAGATAATAAACGTTCACTTAAATGATGATCGCAACGTGAAAGATTCACAAATTAATATACGTCGTTAAATATAAGCTTAAGCAAAGCGTAAATTAAATTTTCATAAACAACGAAGAATTAAAAGACAACAATAAGAAACAAAGATGCTTAAAATTATATTAATTTTTACTTAATTTTTTTATGCGTTTTATTTCATGATGTATGCGTTTAATGTTATGTTTAACTAAAAATTGTTTAGTTTATCTATGCTAAGATCTAAGTCATTAGAACGTGAGATTTAAGACACATGCTAATAGACTCTAGTAATAAAAATAAATGCTAAGGCATGTTAATATTCTTTTTGATCTTAATTTATATATAAACTTACATGCTTAAAATCTTGCAAACTAGATGTTTCGATAACACACAAAAAACTCTTGATGTCAATAGCGTCTTATCATTTTTCAAGATAGCGCAAACTTAAAGTCTTAAGATTTGTGAAATTCGTTTCTAGCTTTATTATTTCAATCATTATTAGTCTTACATCTTTGACATTCTTACGCTTCTACTACTTATTTATTGAGCGATCTCTAAGCATACTCTCGCCAACATTAGCTACAACAATTAGTTAAAAACTATAGTTTTCTCGTCATTTTAAACTTATTTATCTTGATCTAATTTACTTGATTTACTAGCACTTGTTTATAGTTAATGACTTTATAAACGATGTGAAGAATGTTATATACAAAAAGCAATTTATGTATTATTTAAGATCATTAGATTTTGAAATTAATAAAAGATCAACGTATCTCTTTACAAATCGTCGTTATCTTATGTGAGACAAACTAGTCTTTTAATGTAATTAATATATGTCGTAGTACGACGTTTATATATTTATAAACAAAACATATATCGACTACAATAATATATGCTTCAATAATAAAAATTATGCAATTACTTTTAACTTTGAAGCGAACGCTCTAGACGTAGAAACTAGAATCTCGCTTATACTTTTTAATTACAAAGAGTTTTAATTTGTCATTAAAAATCATAATAGCAAACTTAACTTAATCTAGAATTATAAATTTGTAATAAAGAGTTTGCGACTTAACGTTGTAAGTTACTTTAATTTTTTTAAAACTTAATTCTAGTAACTTAGTCGAAACGAACGAAAGTCTATTTGTATTAATAAGTATGTTGCGTGTAAAAGAGTTGTTTGCTAGAGCGTAACGCTTAAGTTTGCGAAATAATAGTGACGAGTTCTTGTGTTTAATTACTAACTTAAACTTAATCAATTTAAAATTATTAAAACGAATGTCTTTAATTTAAGTCTTTTGTCGTTGTACGTTAACATCACTTATAATTATTTAAACGCATACGAAACTCGATTAAACAAGCATTTATAACTTAATTAGCTCGCAAGTCTCATAATCTCTAATTAAGTTAAAATCGTTTTTGAAGAAGTTGATTTTAACAAGTTAATTTTCGTTAAAATAACTAAAAAGTCAAATGCTTACTTGCGATACATAAGAGTTTTTTCAAATGAAGCGTTGTTATTTTAAAAAAAAATGTCTCATTTATCTTTATTTACTAGTGTTTGACGTTAAAGTACGATGAAATTCGATACAATTTTTATCATTTTAAGTTTATATTAATATAAAAAGCGAGTCGCATTAAAACGAGACTTAGAAGTTAAAATAAAACATCGCGTTAAGTTTGAAGCAAAAAATGCATTAATTTAATTTCGTCTTATCTCTCTTAAAGATAATACAAGATTGTCGAAGTCTAAATATTAAAGATCAAAGTAACAAAAATTATTATTATGTTGATTAATAAAAGTTACGTTATTAAATCATGTTATCGCAAGACATTACAATATTACTTCGAATCTAAATTAGTTTTTACATTGTTTACGAATTAATAAAGAGCAAATCTCGATCATTTTAATGCAACGAATTTATAAGTTTATTCAAAAAAATAATTATTTACGCGAAGAGCTTGCAATGTACAAAGACACACGCATGACGCTTCGAAAACTACAAAAGAGAACAAAATAGACACATTAAATATTAAATAATGCATTTTAAAATATATCTTGAAGACTCGTTCGATCTAAACGACGTCTCTTGAATTATTAGAATGTTAACATTAACGATATTAATAAAAAGATCGTTATTTTCTAAGAAGACTAGACGCTTAAAGCATTACACAAATGTTATAATAAAATACAAGATAAAACTAATCTATATAAAAGTGTATTTAATTATTAAAGTATTTCTTATTAATGTCTAAACATGCTTTAAGATTTTCGTTAAATCTAAGATTAAAATTTAAGCTTCATAAATCTTATGCTATTTTAAACACTTTTCTTAACTAGTGATCTAATTTGATCTCGCACTTTATCGTCGACAAAAATTGTATTGTTAACTATTAACTATATCTTAATAAAATTGTAGTACTTACTAGTTACGAACAACTTTTCTTTGCCTTTTAACGCATTGTTTGTCGTCACATTTTCATTATTAGAATAATTAGTATTATTTATCTACGACATTAAAAGATAGTTAAGACTTATTAACTCTTTGTAATATTTAATTCGATTCTTTGCATTATTATTCGTTTCGTTTTAAGACTTATCTTCGTCTTTGAAATAAATAAAGATTCGAAGAATTTGCTTTGTGTTAATAATTGTACGTCAATACTATTAGCAACATTCTTACATAATCTTCGTCGATAAAATCGTTATTAAGCATTCTATTAATTATATTAATAATCTTAAGTTTATCGTTTATAAATGTTAGTTTTTGTAGTGTTATAATAAGATTTGCCATTTATTAATGCGATCGACTTGCTATATAAGATAAATTCGATGCGTACAAACTTAATAATAGTTGAAGCTTAAGATCAACTTCTTAAGATATAAAAGCTAAACAACGATATCGATGTCAATGATAATCATTAGAACATTGTTATATTCTTTAACGAACGCATTCAAATCGTAAAATTCGTTAAGTTAAACATAATAAAAATTTTTTGACAAGATGTGACGTTTCTCGTCTAGCTTTATTTGAAAAAAATTGATTTCATAAATGCGTTCGAAAATTTTACGAATAAAATTACTTTGCGCTTTCATTAAAAGGCACAAAAATAAAGAGATTTCGTTAATCTAATACACAATTATATAGAAGTGACTTTAAAACAAAAAGCGAAAACTAAAAAACAACATTTATAGATTAACGTATTATTTAGCTTAAATCTTCTAAGAGCGAACGACTATAATGTTAATAAAGAACACTTTTTTATCTTTGTAATTGTTCGTGATCTTCTTTGATCGCAACTTAATAAAATTAACTTTTTCGTTAATTTAAGATATAAAGAGATTGCGATAAATTATTTGTAACGTTTGTAACATTACTAAGATAACAAACGCTATTATAAAAAGATATATTTATAGTTGTATTAACAATTTAAAATTTTAAGTATAACGTTATATCGTATATTAGAAGAATATCGTCAACGCTTAATAAAATTGAAGAAAGACTTCGTAAAACGAACGACGCAATAATTAAGCTAAAAAAAGTAGCAACAACGCTAAAAAGAAGACGATTTATACATTCGTAAATATAATTCGCGAAAAATACTCTTGTATTTATTGTATATTTAAAAATTCTTAATAAAGATTAAATCGAATTATTGCTTTTAAGATTTACATTAACATTTACGTATACAATAATAAATGCGTCGATTATAAACTTTATTAAATTATAAAGTTTACAAAATGCTATTAATAATATACTAAGAGGGTCGATCAATACATTAAGATAAATCGTTACGTAGAGAGAAATAACATTAATTAAGAATAGATTGTTTAAACGAACATTAATATTCGTTATACTTAAAGTCTTATATAACGCGCAAAATATTATTATAACTTAATATAACATTTGCGTAAAAACATTTAATTTAATTTATAAACCTAGTATTTAATGTCGCTTTAAAAAAAATAAATAAACAAAAAATTTTAAAAGAAGTAAAGCAAATTTTTTCTATATTTAGTCTCGCAAAAAATGTAAAAGTTGTAAAATAATAATAAATACGAACAAATCGTTTGCGACTACGATGTAAATTTAGAAAGTCTATATTAAATATAAATAATAAAGAGAAAATATATTGTAAGACTTAAGATTTATTATCTTTGTTTTAACATATTTTAAACTTAACGACACATTCTATTTGTCACTTTAAAAACATTATGATCTAAGAATAATTATAATCTTAATAATTGTCTTAGAAGCGAATTTTACGTAAAGATCGTTTTAAATATTGTTTATACGTTGTAATTAAAATTTTTAATCTTATAATCTAAAATTAATCTTAATTTTTCTTATTGCATTTCTCGACGTTTAATTAATTTTTAACGATTCGTTATTCTTTCTTTGCGCAAACTTTTAATCTTTTATAAATTAATTTTATTCTAGCTTTTATAAATTAAAGTACAATTAATGTTAAAAAACAAAAGATGTTTTAAAAACGAAATTGAATCGTCTTTAATAAAGCGAACGAATTAGCAAGAAAATGTGATGTTAAAGTGTATTGCTTGCTTAAATGCGAAGACAAACTCTACAAATATAGTTTAAACGACAATTCTACATAATCGTTAACAATAAAAGAATTAGTATTGTTTATAATTACATTCTTTATATTATAACACTAACGCAAGCATTAGAAGCATTCTTATTTAGCAATCTAATAGTTCGCAAAAAGACGTACAAAGAAGCAACGACTAGATCTACAAGTGCAAACGCGATAAATCACACAATTAACGAAAGATTTTTTAAAGATTTAAGAAGACAAGAAGATTAACATTTTATAAAGCGTTAAGAACGTCATTATATTAATTAAAAGACTAGCGTTTTTCGAAAGTAATTCGCTTTGATTATAATTAAAGAAATACGAATGTAGCTTTAATGCTAGGCAAAATACGACGAACTTAAGCATCGAATGTGTAAATTTGACAAAAATTTAACATGTATCAAACGTTTATAGCTTAACAACGTTAATCTTAAGAATTAAGTTCAAAGTTATTATTATTAATTTATCGTTAATATTGCAAAACACGTTTAGAAAATCTAATTTTAGCATAGCGTTTTAAAGATACGTAGTTTGCATGTTCGTAACATTAACTTAAAACATAATTTATTTAAATCTTGTTACATCGACTTAAGACTTATGATTTAAAATAATTATAAAATTTTTAATAATAATAAGAGATAAACATTAATTTTTGCGATTAAGTGCAAAGTCGCTTCTAACTAATGCATTATATAATAAAATATTTGTTTTCAAAGAAAGACGCAAACTTTATAAATGATTCGTACATACGAAAGCGAATATATTAGTGTTTTATAATTAACACACTTTAGCGTCTAAATCTACGATTTGACACAACTAAACGCTTAAGTCACTAATTAAACAACTTTTATAAATAAATTGTACACATACAAATACATTATTGTTTCAAAATTAATACAATTACTTATCTAAAATTGCGATTTAACACAACTAAACGATTAAATTACTAATTAAATAGCTTCTATAAATTAATTGTACATACGTAAATGTACTATTGTTTCAAAGTTGACACAATTATTTGTCTAAAATTAATTTGCACTATTAAGTTAATAATGCGCTCTCTATTGTTAAATACTTAAGGACTCTAAAATCTAGTGTTTTCGTCATATCTTCTAGCAACTACATAGAAAATCGAATCAATTAGATCTAAATATATATAACTACTAGTATATTCATCGTTGCTCGCAATAGCGCTTTCAATAGCTTTATCTAAGACTATTCTAGTGAATTTAATTGTTTAGAAGACTCTTCTAACGTAAGAAACTTTACATTGAACGTATATCTCTTTTATTAGATTTTTAGCAATGAATTAAGCTAAAATTTTGCTACTTAGCATGAAGTCGAAGTTGTATCTTGATTCAATAACTAAAAAACTTAAGTTTATAATTAAAACGCTTAGATTTAACTCATGATCTATTAAGATGTCTTATAGAAAATTAATTTTACTAACTAATAAAAGAGAATGCGCAATTAATAGTTTCGCACAATGATCTATCGCCTTACAACAAAGCATCGTCATTGCTAAACAAAATTCGAAGTTAAACATTATTAACTTTACATTAATTACTTTTTGACACAATAGACTTTACAAACGTCGAAACGAAATCGAACGAATCTTAAGAGATGCATTGAAGTGCAATGATAAACTCTTTTAAATCTTGTTTAGCTTTTTTAAACTCTTCGTCTTTATATTGCTAAAAATCAACTTTTTAAAGAAGATAAAAACATTAACGTTAACGCTTTTCTTCTAAAGAACGAACATCTTTAATAAAGACTTAATCATTTACAACATTTTTTAATAAATAATATCGAACGTCTTAAACAAACACAAAGAGATATAATTTTTTTTAAAAAAATTTAAAAAGCATTTTTTAACACATTAAAAGACAAAAACAAATTGCAAAAGAAGTTGATCAATGCGTTGCAAACAAAAAATAAGCTTTAAACAAAATTTGTTCACAATATAAATGTAAAAGATTAAAGATTCGCAAATATACAAAGAAATTTAATTAAAACGAAGCAAAAGATATAAAAATTACATTTGTCTCATTAATATATTATTATTACTTAAGTATTTTATTAATAAATTAATATAAGCGTGTGTGTATATTCTTTATACAATTAGATGCTTATGACGAGAAATTATAGTTTTTCTTCTTTTTTTTATTTTTTTTTTATTTGATGATTTAAATAAAAGCTTACTTCTTTTCTTAATTAACGATCAAAATTTCGTTAAGACTTTTGTCTCTTCTTAGAAGCTTTAACTTCTATAAGAATTTCTTTCTTCTTAACGATTTAATTTGCTTTCGTTAGTAACGAATCTATTTCAAAATTGTAAATTCGTTAATTGTTTATTTCATTTCTTAATATAAGAATTCGTTAATAAAGCAAGTTTTGTCAAAACTTGACAATTTAACTTGCTTTTGTCATTAAATATCTCTTAGAAATTCTTGTGTTCTAAAGACTCTTATAAAAGATTAATGAATAAGACGCTTTAACGTACTCTTTCGCTCTAAAATCTTCGCATAAAGATTTTAATATTATTAAAGCATTGCTTGATAAACGAATCTAATTAATTGTTATTATTTCTTGCTCTTCTTTTTCGATCGTTGCTACGTATTATATTTGTTAATTACGTTTTAAGTTTAACAATCTTTGAATTTGTGTTTTCTTAATCTTTGCTTTTTTGATTTGCATTAATAAATTAAACGTTATGTTTCGCAAAATCATAAAGAGTTCGTAATTTTTTAGCATTGCTAATGTAGTTTTTATAAAAAAGAATTTTGTGATTGCGACAAAAATTGCTTCGTTGCAACTAAACTTGTATTCAAATAGCAATGAAGCGTTACTCTCGTAGATTTAGCGATTCATCGTTATAAACACTTAGATTAAGAAAATTGATCAAAACTTAAATGATATAAAAGCGATACTTGTTCTAATAGACGTAACTAGAGTTTCAAATGACTCACTAACATCTTGTTTGTTCATTTGAAAATTAAACGTGTTTGCGAGAGATGTGCTCTAGTCAACATAAAGAGTTCGAAACTTCTTCTCGTTTCTACGACGCTTTTAATTCTAAAACAACTACAAAATTGTGTCGTTGCTTAAACGAAAAAAAATGTTCAACGAATCAAAGTTCGACATCGTATCGTTAGAATTATTATCTCTAAATACATGACTTCTATCTAGTGTATTCGTAGAAAGTTGTCGTTTCAAATTAAGTATTTTTTTGTTTAATTTAACTATTGCGATAATTGTAAACATTATTATAGAGTTAAGATTAATAAAGAGCGACTTCTAAACTCTCTTAACATATTGTAAATCAAAATTAAGAACAATTGTCGTTGCGAATCTTAAATTATTATCAAAAAAGACGCGAAAAATAATACGATAAACGTAATAATAAATTACATATCGCTCTTTAACGAGAGATGCATCATATATTTATCATATATACAAAGACTTTCGTGTTTCTCTTTATAACACTTCATAAAAACGCTCACATTTATGTCGTAAATCTAGATTAAACTCGTTGTTAATAAAAGAGATCTTCTCGTTGTTAGAAGTTGCGTTTAATTTTGTCGTAATTAAATAACGCAATTGTCGCACAAATCGTTTAACGAATTATTAATCAAGTAAGTGTTTTATAATTAATAACAAAAAGTAACGAAACAAGTTTTTAAACTTCTTCTTTGATTTTAATTATTAAATAGAGTCGAATCTAAATTTTAATTTCATAATTAACTAAACAAATAAAAATTAGATAATAAGATTTAATTTCTTGATAATAGATTTGTCTTTGTTTAGCTTCTTTCTAGATGCAACATTTATTAGCTTTAGAAAATGTCAATGTGCAAACGTCTATAACTATCTATAATTTTGCTTAAACAAACTATTTTTGTTCTATTGCAATGATTAATTAAAGATGATACGCATCGTATTTTGCACAATATCTTTAAAACTTAATTTTAAAAGACGCTTTATAACATTGACGCATAACTCTAGATATTTTATGTTCTCGCAAAAGATATGTAATGATAAAATTTATTTATTTAACGCTAAGAGATTAATTAACAATTTGCTTCGTAGTAATAAATCTAAGATAATATCGAAAATTAATCTTTTGTGCATTTGCTCTTAAATAAGTCGTGCGTTTTCGTTTAAGTTTTTGAGCGTTTATAACTTCAAAAGTTTAACGATAACTTCGTTAATTAATCTTATTATAGTTAGATTATTATTAACAATTTTACACTAAATCTTGTGAATTAAATGCAAATAATTAATTAATTTCTTAAATTAAATTAATGAAAGAATGTGAACATCGTAGATTTCATCTTATCTTATAACATTTAAGCAAAAGATATCGTCGCATAATATTAATATAAAAGACGAATTAAAGTTTCATAACTTTCAAAAGTTAATTAAAGACGTCTCTTAGATTATAAACGTTAAAAATGCGTTTTAAGTCTTTTAACTTATCTTTTGTTAAACGTATTTATCACTTTTGTTTTTATAATATTTTGTCGTTTTTCTAGTAATGTTAAATGTGTTTAAAGATTTTTTCGTTTAAAAAATTCGTTGCGTTTAAGTACTCTTTACGCAAATTATTTCGCAAATAAAAATTAATATTTTGTAAATATTAGAAAAACACAATTATGTGCGAAAGAAACGACTAATTGTCTAGATATAAATTTATCGTTCATTAATTATTTTTGTGATTAAAAAACTTATGTACAACTTAAAAACAATAACGATTATAAAGAATTATTAAAGACGCAAAGAATAATCGCAACTTTAAAGACGCTTTATTTATACTATAAAACAACGCACTCTAAGATGTGCTTAAACGACGAATAAAGATTTCTAGCTTCTTCTTAGATATTAATGTTAAAATATAATTTTTAAGAGCAAGACGTTAACAACCCTTTGTAATAAATATATTTTTTAGTCTTTTGACGTTTTTTGATCGCAAGAATTGCTTTTAATTGATCGATAATTAATTTGCTTACAACGAGAAAAGTTTAATACGAATTATATTTCGAAATTGCGTTTAACGCTTATGCGAGACTTAACAACAATTCGTTTCGATTTACGAAAGAAACGACCTTTGCATAGCGATCGTTAGCGAGAAGACGTCTAATATATAGAAATTAAATCAAATGTTTTTAGATCGTTACAAGTAAAATGATCTCGAATAACTATTTTATATGTATTGTTATTTACATTTTGTAGTTACGCTTTTAACACAAACGAGAAATGTCTAGTGCGATTAAAATTTTAACGCTTTGTTTAAATTTTAATGTTAACAATCGTTACGTCTATTGTGTTGTTTTATAAGTCAAAATCGAAGATTCTCTATTGCTTTTCTTCTAATCGCATCGATCTATTTTTTATTCTACATTATGCGAAATTAGCGATTCGAACAATACTATAATAAAGAGTTTATCTTACTCTATCTTTTATCTTAGTCAAGTCTATTATTTAGCAACATCGTAAAAAGTTAAAAGTTGTCTAGATTCTAAAAAATTTCGCTCTTTATTTACATCTTTATCTTATTTTATTATGTAAATTTATGTCGTATAAATGTATTAATCTTGCAATGATTAACAATAATAAAGATAACATAATATAAAAGACGAATTTAGAAAATAAGATAGCGCATTTTATATAATTACGTGAGCTAATATAAAGTAAAGTCTTCGTCGAACGAGTCTACAATTCGTGCAATCTTGTCTCTCTCTTTTAATAACTATTATAAAGATGTAATATTACAACGATTAACGCAAAAGACTACTAGAACATCGATAAAAAACTTAGCGTTCAAATATGTTAATCGAAGTCTTATTATTCTAAATCGAACAATTGATATCAACTTATATCAAAAAGATAAAGTTAAAGATAGACGAACAACTTGTCGCAATAAACAAAAGATTCGAAAAGACGAACAAAAACATTTAAACGATCAATAAGAAAATGAATAAACGTATATATACTAAGAAACTAGAAAATAAGATAACGTTTCAATTATATGTAAAATGCTATTAGTAACTTCTTACGCATTCAATAATGAGAGCAAATCTATTTTAATAAGATCTTTTAATACCAAAATGAAGTGCGCATATCGAATGATTTTTCTTATATTATGAAGTGATTTTGGAAAAGCGAATTACGACTCATTAGACGCATAGTACATTAGCTAATTAACTTAACTCTATTCTACAATATTTAAGTTTATAAAGACTAGAAAATAAATATAAACAATTATTAATCGAAAGATTCAAGAATCTAGAAGTAGCTCATTAAGCATTAGCAACGTAGTTGAAATTGCTATACGATAGCATTACAAAAATTCATGAAAAAAATTAAAGAATTAAGTCAAAATTAAGTCATTTAAAGAAAACGATAGAGCGAACAAAATGTAATAACATTTAGAGATAAGAAAAGACGAATCTAAATATGTTATTAACGACAATTAAGATAACAACTTTCACAAAATCTTAATCGAATCAAAAGAAAATAAGATAAAATTTCTTAATCGCATGCGAAGTCTAATAATTGACTCAAAAGTATTATTTTTTTTCTTAATGATCTTCTTGATTTAGCATTGCTTCGCAAACGAGATATACATAACAAATATTAATTAAAATACGCTATAAACTAAGATTCTAAAGCAATGACTTTTGTGCGAAAGATTAATCTATTGTCTTATTTATAATTGGCGACTTTTAATATTTTATAAATGTCGTCAACTAATTTTGTTTTATTTTATATTTCTTCTAAATTAATGCACAAAACGTGCAACAATACAACATTATAAAATTCTTAAACTTATTTCTTCGAATGCGATATTTCTTTTTAGTGTTTTCTTAATTAAGATATTGCAACACGTCGTTAAGATCGCAACAAAATAAAGCGCATCAATTAAAATATTGTGCGCTTCATTAATATTAACTTTGACGATAATGTATTAAAGTAAAACGATGTTAAAAAGTCTTTACGTTGTCGTTGCATTCGTTAGAATCATAATTTTTCGAATTATTTTTGCGCGTTTAGATTTTCTTGTATAAGAAACATAGATATTATGTTGTTAAACAATTTAAGTAGCTCATAACATTAACAACTATTATTACACTATTATTGAACGAACGATAGATTTATATGTTTCACATAAATTACAATAATTAAGCAATAAGTAATTTCAAAACATCGAGTTAATATGAAGCGAAAAGTTATAATGTTGTTTAAATAATAAAGACTAATTGTTCAATATATAGAATAACTAATAAGCTTATATTAAGACGAGATTTATGTTAACGAAATGTGAATTGTAGACGTTATCGACGTTTTATAACGACTATTATTAACAATACTTCAAAAACGAAGATATTCTTCTTATAAAGTCATTAAGAGTAAAGAACGTCAAAATTGTATTTCGCATCAAATCTTACAAAGTTTAATTCAATTTTGTTGCTACATTCGTAAATTCATTCTTTACTTTAATTTTTTTTGTCGTTAAATCTAATAATTTTTGTCAAAAAAAATCTTTCTAAATTAGCGACTTAAATCTTGTGTGTTTTCGCAATACTTAAAGTCGTTGTTTTCACGCTAAGATAAAATATAGTTAAAGACATATTAGCAACGAGAAGAAGCTAATTATAATAATAATTTAATTTATTTTGTATGCTTTTTAACACTTTTAATGCGTTGTAATGTTAAGACTTTCTAATAAATCTTAAATAAATATAAGGAAATGCGAGTCGTTGTAAGTTATAATCGTAATATTGCTCGTTTTTTTAATATTTTATACGAAGAACTTGTAATCTTAATCTATATAATTAGCGATAAAATTTAAGCTAACAATAAAGTTGAAGAAAGAGTCGTTTTTAAAACTAACTTTTAAAGTTCAAATTTGCTATTTAAACTAATATAGATTGTTCTAAAATTAAATAAAAACATCTTCGAATTATCTTTTATAAGTTCTAGTATAACGAGCTATCTAAATCTTCTATTGATCAAACTCTTAACAATAATTTTTTCTAACACATTATAGAAATGAGAACAATGTAATAATAATAATGCAATTCATCTAGCTTATAATAAGCTATGTACGTATCGAAGAGTCTATCGTAAATCTTTCTATTTTAATTGTACGCCTTTGCTTACGTTCGCTAGACTAGTAATAAGTCATTATAAACAATCGAATGAATGTTGCTATAAAAATCTAAAATAAATCGAAATATTTAATTAAATTCGTCACAATCGCAAAGCGTAAACACTTATTAACGATCAAATCTATTTTAATCGTCGAAAATTTATCTTTTTGAACGACAAAATTGCAACACATGTCTTTAATAATTATTAAACAAGATTTTCTACATTTTGCGCAAATTGCTTTGCATCATATTGCACAAAAAAAATTTCTTAAAATTACAAAATTATTTCTAGAGTATAATGTCAAGATTAAGAATAAATCTTAAGAATTTTACTTATAATTCACAACGCTTTATTAAATAGCAACGAAGAGTAAAACAACGACGACAAAAGTACTTTTAAACTATGAAGCTAATGTTAACTTAACAATGTTTTATTAAGATAGAACGACATTTTATAACGCAATTGAATCTTATACTTACTAAATTAATTACACTTCTAAAATAATTTTGTACGATGTTAGCAATTTGCAAAGTTAAAAAAGTTTTGTTATTATAATTCTTTTATTGCAATACGAAGTCTATGTTACTATAAAAACATTAGAAAACGAATTTATTTTGCATTAAGTTGTTTATAACGACTACGATAAAATTATAAAACTTCTTATTATGTACGAAGCTAATTTTGAAGATCAATACAATTAAATAACGTTGTTAATAATTGTCGCAAAGCAAGATTAATTATGTTTCACAAAATTACTTCTTTAACATAAAATTAATATTTATGTTTATATATTTGCTTTTAACTAAACGTCTTTATTTATAGCTATAAAAGAATGTGTTAATATACGAATCAATTAAATCGATTTAACGTACTTTCGAAAAAAGATCATTATAAAATTACTAGCGTATAAAGCTTACATTAACGATAAAAATTGCGTCAATACGTCTTTTGCGATTGCAATCTTCTTTAATTTAATAACGATTATAAAGTTTCTATTAAAACAAAGTATTAACGTCGACGAATTAGATCGCACAAGCTTTACGTCATTGCAACTATTATGTCGCTATTATATTCTAAATAAGATCAAAAGAAAGCTTTGTATATTTGATTTTTTTCTAAAGCATAAAGTTAATTTAAATAGAAAAATCTCTCGTAAGAATACGTCACTTATTAAGATGTATTAAAGCTTTTAACATTATTTTATTTTAATAAAAGTTTATCTTCTTAAGATGTTGCTTCGAAAAGAAGTTAACGTTAACATAATTAACATTAATAACAAAACGTTACTCTAAATCGTATATAAATAATATAAAGATTTTTATTAAAATAGATTAATACTAATGTTAATTCTTCTTAACATTAAAGCTAATGTGAAGATTATCAATTATTAAGAGATTTCACTATTAAGATCGATTTGCACGAAATTCTTTTTAAACGTGAAGAAGCAAATTGACGTTATTTGTCTTTTGTTAAAAAACATTGTGTCAAAACAAAGCTATAAAAAAAGATGAAAGAGATAAAAAAGATCGATAATATTTATATAATAAGAAAGCGACGAGAGACTATGCAATTGTACCTTGCTCAATCGAGAGAACGCCAAATCTAGCAAGACTAACACCTATAATTAAATAACATAAAAAAAAAATTCTTAATATAATTATTAAAAGTTATAATAATTTTAACAACGTAAATAATGTTGCTTATTAAGATTGCTTAATTATTAAAATTTCGAAATCTATAAAGATAAATTAATTAATAAAGAAAAAAATTATGTTGTTGTGCAAAAAATTTATTAATAAAGATATAAGTTAAAATTTTATTATTAATTAAAGTTATAACAAGAATTCGAAATTAAGTTTAACGTAAAACGAAAAAAACTATTATATAATTATCTTTAAATATAAAATTAGACTTAAAGAGTTTTAAAGTTGTTTTAATTAAAAATCTTTTATAAAATTAAAAAGAAAATAAAAACGAAAAAGCTAAAAAACAAAAAAATATATATATTGATTTTCGAATGTAACTTTGCTTAAAAACTAGACTTTTCTTGTTAACAACAAAATATCTTTATTAATATTAAAAATATTATTTAAATTAATAAAGCAAAAAAAGAAAGATTTTTTATTAAAAGATTTTTTTGCGATTTTGCTTAAATGTTGCAACTTATAGTAGTAACATAGCTTTTATTTATTGCAAATTTCTTTAATTTTTAGAACAATCAAAAATTTGTTTTAAACAATAACGATAACAAAGCTTAAATTTATTAATTCGTCAAATGCTACAAAAATTGTCGACACAAATAAGACAACAAAAACAAGAATAATAATACGAAATTTTAACAAATTGCTAATAAGAACAAAGTTAAATTTTTATTTAATTAAAGCAACAACAATTGTTATAATGCGAAATTAACAATACTTAAATTGCTAAAGTTTCTTGTCGATCTTAATAAAAGTTTAAATTTATTGCTAAAAAATAAATAATTGTTTGTTATTAAAAGTTCGTTAGAACATAATAGCGATTTAGATAAAAAAATTAACATTGCGCTTTATATAATCAATTAATAAAGCATTTTTTATTTAAGAACGTTCTTTTTTCTAATAAAAGAAATTGTAATATTTGACAAAATTAATAAAGTTTTGCTTTAGAGTTTTGCAAAAATACAAATATATATCTTTCGATTCGAAGAAATTGTTACAACAATAACGCAAATTTCGACGTTATTTATTGAAAAAAGCAATAACACAAAGATTAGTAATTCGATATTAATTTATAAGATTGTAAATCTTTTTATCTATAATAAGTTATAACTTCGCATAAACAATTTTAATTTAATTAATAAAATATTAATTATAATTTATATTTATATGTTGTATAAAATTTTGCTCTTATATATTTAATTAATTTTTGTCTTCTTTGTATTGTAATATATTAAAAAGTTTCTTAAATTTAGAAACGACAAAAGCAATAATATTCGTAAAAAGCAATAAAAGTTGTATAATAAAAATAAATTAATTGCTTATAGTTTAAACAACAATTTATGCAATTGTAATTATAGATATTAAATTTAATTTTACAAGAGAAAAGCTTAAAGCAAACAAGATAAAAGTAGCATTAATGTTAAATTGTATTTGATTTTGAAGCTTTTAAAATTAACGTAGAGTTTCGATTAGATTTTGAGTAATTTGTCGAACAAACTTCTCGACAATAAGTTCGATCTCTAGTAAGAGTTTTAGATGCTTTGTTAAATTAGTAATTACATAAGTATTAATATACTTAGAGAGACTAGATTTTAACGCGTAAAAGCGTTGCAAAAAGTGCTAATCTTTTATAATATTAAAAACTAGACTCGAAATCTTTATCAAAGAGATATCTAGATTAATAACTAGATAAAACTTAGATCTATACTAGATTTAATGTACAAAACAAAAAACAAAATAAAAAATAAAAAAATAAAATAACGTTAATTATATAAGATTGCAAACTTTATATTTAGCAAAAATTAACTTAAATCTAATCTAGTTTAGCTTAAATTTGATCAAGATTAAACTTAGAAAATTAAGCGAGATTAAGACGAAGAGTTGTTTAATCGACGAACGTAGTTGGCGAACTATTAATCTAACATTATAACAAAAATCTTTGCATTAAGTGCTAGTTATATTATAAATAAAAGTAATATTTAATTACTTTAAGAATTATTAATATAGTATCTTAAATATTGCTTAAAACTCTAGTTTGTTTGTTTTATTTAATTATTTGTAATTAAGTAATAAATAGTTGATATTTAGAGTTTTGTATTTAATATTAAGAGAAACGTTTTTTAATAATTAAATATAAAGAACTTGTCTTTGTTACTAATTAATTTCTTAAATATATTATAATATGTTGCGCAATACGACGACAACATGCCTGAAGCCTATAGATCGTAATAGTAGCAGATGGGCAACTTAGAAAGCTGTTCGTCTACTTCTAATTGGTTCGCTTAGCGAGCTAGCCTAGATCTAGATTAATCTAACCTAGGTAAGCTAGATCCAATTGGAACTAGCTTAGGGACTACAATATATCCTATAGTCTTTGCTATTTGTATGTAATTATCTTCTATAGTACTAATAATTCACTACGTTGTTCGTCACACCTTTTAATATAATATTATATAAATTAATTTAATATAATATATTTTAATTGTTTTGCATTAAACTTTTCTTTCTATATAATAATATATAAGTACTTAATAAATTTATTAATTATTATTAGTATCAAATTATATTTCTTTTCAATTGCTAGATTCGTTAATTTAAGCAACTTAATAATAAAGTTTATTATAACTTTATCTTATAACAATTTGAATAATTTCTAATATTAAATTTTGTTATAATTCGCATATATATTATATTTGTTTTGCTAGTAATTAAGACATTGTTTAATATATATTTTGACAATTTATTTTATTTGTAAAAACTAACAATATTAACGTAAAAACTAAAGAGTTTTTGTTACTTTTAAATATCTTTAGAATAATTTGTTATAATACTTTTTTATATATTTGTTAATTTTATTAATAAATATTTGAAGTTTTTCTTTTTTTATTAAAAATTTCTTTGTATTATCTTGAAATATTTGTAATATAATATTTAGTTTATATTTATTTGTTAATAATAATTTGTTTTTGTTAATCTTAAATATATTGTAATTAAACAATTTCTTTGTTTTTATTTAATTATTTTTTTTACTAAATGCGTCTACTTTGTTATTATCTTTATCTAAAGTATATTATATTTTAAACTTGTATTGTTCTAGTCTTTTTAATTATTGTATTTATCTTTTGTTTAATTGTTTAATAATAATAAAGTGCACAAAAATTTTGTAATTTATAAGAATTATAAGTTTTAACAATTTTTTCGTATATACTTTTTATAATTTTAAGAAAACTACTATAGCAAATAATTTTTTATTGTAAATATTATAGTTTTGTTTAATTAATAAAAGTTTTCTTAAAAAATATATTATTAAGTATTATATATCTTTATATTTTTAATTAAAGTATGTATTAATAACTAGATTTAATATATCAATTTTAATTCTATTTAATAATCGTAAATTATATATTTTTAATATTAATTTTTTTAAACATTTTAGTTTAAGATTTTAGAATAATTTCTTTTTTGCAAATTCTTATAATTATAACATATTTTTCTTCGTAAAATTCGTTAATAATATTGCGTTTACTAAGTAGTTTTTAATAAATTTCTTGTTATAATTTATAAAATTTAGAAAGAATTATACTTTTTTAATATTTATTAATAATATTTATTCTTTAATTGCTTATAACTTTTTAAGATTTATACGTATTTTATATTGTCTAATAACAAATTTAAGAAAATTAATTTTTCTCTTATAAAATTTGCATTTCTTTAATTTAAAATGTAAATTTTTTATATTTAGATATTTTAATACTTTAAAAACATAATTAATATACTCTTTTAAAATTTTAAATAAATTATAATATTATTTAAGTATATTATAATAAATTGATTCAAATATTATTTTAGTATATTGTTAATTATTTTTTAATATATTGCTAAAGCGTTTGTAAATTCAAACAACATTATTGTGTATTTATATAATTTATATTGTATATAGAAAGCTATTTTTTACTTTTCTCTTGTTTTTATTTTAATTTAGTTGTACGCTTCTTATAAATTTAATTTAATAAAATACTTTGCTTCAAATAATTAATTTTAAAGTTTATTAATATTGAATAGTAAATATCAATTTTTAATTATAATATTATTTAGCTTCTAATAATTAATATATAGACAAAGAGTTTTATTCTTTTTTAATATAAAGAGAATCGAATATCTTGTCTATAATTAGAATTTTTTAATAATTTTTTTTTGTTTTTTGTTAAGTATTTGCGAAATACTTCGAACTTTTTTTTAAATAAAATATATATGAGTTTAAACGTAAATTGTTTGCTTAATTTAAATTTATTTTTGTAATTTTACAATTAATATTTAGAAAAAATCTTTATTGTTTTTTTTTCTTAAAATAGATACTCTTGATTGTTATATATTTGTAATATATACTTTAGCGATTTCTTTGTTATACTAAATAGTTTAAAATTCTTAAAAAATTTGTAATTTTTTTTACGTACTTTAATTTTGTAATTTAATTAATCTTTGCTAATATTTATTAAATTAAACTTTGTTAAATTGTTTTTTTGCAAAAATGCAAATTTGTTGTTTGCGATTAATTTTTAATTTAATTTTTAATTTATTATTAAACGTTATTAATACGTAAATTAAATATAAATTATATAATTACATTGCGCAAATCTAAGTATTTATATATTTTAATTAATTTCTAAATTGTATTGCTTTAATTAAAACATTTTTAAAACAATATTATAAATAATTATTTTTACTATATTAAAGATTAGTTTCTTGTAATATTGCTAAATAGCTATTAATAATAATTTTGTTTCTTTATTTACTTTTTTATTTTTATTAAATAATAAATTTTTATTTATAATTATTAAATTGTATACGTTAGACTTCTTTTAAGTAAAATACTTTTCTCTCTTAATAAAAGCTTTAATTATAAAATTATTTATTGTATTAAAATTAATTATTGTAATAAATTGTTATTTATTAATTTTAATTAATGTAATAAAATATTGTGTATATATTGTTAAGTTTAGTTGTTGCTATTAGACTAACATATTGCATTTCTTTAATATACTTTTTATTAAAAAAATTAAACTTTTTTTTGTTTTAATACTAAGACTTTCGCTTCAAATATTTGTTTATACTAAACTTTCTTTTTATATTAAATTAATAATTTTAACTTTCTAGAAAATTAATTAATTTTTTCTTTGTTTTTTAGATAAATTTAGTATAAGTTGTTATAATATTTTGTTTAATTAAGTGTCGCATATTTCTTTATTTTCTTTATTTTTTTTCGAAATAAACTTATATTGCTTAGTTGTTGTTAACTTATATTGCTTACTTGTTGTTTGATTTTATTAAAAATTTCTCTTTTTATAGTAGCGTCGCTTTCTAGCGCTTTTTCGCATTTATTTACAATTTAATTTATTTGTTGTTTCTTCAATAAACTAGCTAAAGTCTTAAAATATTTTATAATATTATTTAAATATTTGTAAAAGTTCTTTTAATTATATTTGTTATCTAAGTTTGTTACTAAATAAAAGTATAACATTTTTGATTGTTTTGCTCTTATAATTTTATTAAGTATTTAATTAATTTTTTGCATAGATACAAATATCTTGCTTAATAATATTTTATCTAGAACTTTTTATAATTGATTTAAATTCTTTATTAAATAGTAGTTATTGTTTAATCTAATTTTAAGAATATTCGTTTTTATATTAATTTGCTTCTTAATATTATTCTAGCTATTAAATATCTCTTTTAATATAGTATTAATTTGTTAATAATTTATTAAGTTTTATAATTAATAATCTTTTGCAAAGTAACTCGATTTATTATATAAATAATATGTTTCTTAAAATTTGTTATTTTGCTTTTTTTTTAAGTTTTTTCTTTTATATTGTTAAGTAAAATCTAGTTTTATAGATACAAGTTTACAATAATTAAAATTACTATATTTTTAATTAAAACAAAATTCTTTTTACTAATATTTAATTGTTAATTTAAAGAAGATTCTTGCTTTTTCTTAAAATTAATTGTATCTTTTTTTTATAACTTTTTTATATAATTTGTTGTTAAAATCGATAGCTATTTCGATAAAATTAAATATATTGTTAAGAGTTTTTTTATTATATATAATTTTGTTCTTTAGATTGTTTTTGAAATCTTGTTAAAACATTGTTATAAGTGCAACATTATTTTACTTAATTAAATTAATATATTTTTGAAATCTAGCAACGTAGTTTGTTGCAAAAATTTGTTAAGTTAAATATTAAATTACTCTTTTTACAATTTGTTTTTTGTTAGATATTTCAAGAATTCTTCGAAGCTCTTTTTTAAAATTATTGAAATTTATAAATATTATACAAGAATTTTTGCTATTATTTTTTAAATATTTTTGTAAATTTAATTTGAGTCAATGTTAAACTCTCTCTTTAAAAAATATTAATAGAAAAATTGTCTTTTAATTTGCTAGAATAAAATAGAAGATAAAATAGATATTTATTTGCATAAATTAGTTCTCTAGATTAATATAATCTTTATAATAGATATTAAATTTGTTAATCTTAATTTTGTTATTTTTTATAATTAATAATCGACGTAATATTAATAAGTTAGTACTTAAAATAGAAGCGTATTAATTTAATATAAACATTCTTAAAGTGTTCAAAGTATTATGTTAATATTTTCTACAAAAGTATTAAAGTAAGTTGTACTATTAAAAAGATTTATAAATATCTTTAGACAATATAAGCAATTACTTAATAACAAAGATTGCAACAATAAATAGTTTCTATATTTAATAAATTTTAAAAGAGATTCAATAAATCAAAGTAATAATAAATAAAAATCTATAATAAGTTAAACACAATTTATAAGAGAGTTGTATTTTAGTTCCTATATATTAAGAAAATACTAATTGTTTGTTTTGCTTGCTTTTCGAATATAGCGAATATAATTGTTTGCAATATTTGTTTGTCAAATATATTAAACATTATACTTAGAATACTTGCTTCTTAAGCGTGTCAAATATAATAGCAAATTCGTCTTAAAGATATAGAATCTAAATTACTAATATAGCTTTAATAAGCTTGTAATATAAATAATGTTACAATTATTAACTTTTGTATCTAGCTTCTAAATATCGACGACGTTAATCTAATAATAGTCGAAGATAATCGAGAGTTTTATAGTTTGCTAAATAAGAGCGTTGTCGTACTAGACGTCTTAATAAATTGTGTAAAATGTTATTGTTAACTTTGCAATTGTCGCCAATAATACAAGAGATATATAGATAGAAAAAGATAACAATAATGCAACATTAGTAGGCGACAATAACGTCTTTGTGCGAGATTTTCTTCTTAAAGACTTATAAGATTTGTATGCGTTAACGACGACTCTCTTTGCAATAATCTTTAGAGCAACTTTTCTTCTAGTAATGCTTATTATGGAGTTTAAATTAAACAATAATTGGGCAGTAGAGTAATCTAACATAGACAAATAATCGTCTATGCATCAATTGATTAAGTAAGTAAGATATAAGTAATGGATGCAGAAAAGTCGATTTGCAGGTTGCACGATTAAAAAAAACGATTTTCAAAATTTAGGTGGGGTGAACCACATTCTGAATATCGAGGTAGGTCCAACCCTAGAGTCTAGAAGTCGGCAGGGCTTCGATCAGGTAATTAGCTTGGGGGTAAGACTGAACAACATCGTCAACTTGCGCTGAACAACGATCGAACCGTGAAACTCTTATGCGAACATGCTTCAAGGATATTCTAGCTTAGTCAAAGAGGAGAGCTGAGATGTGAAGAACAGACGAGCAATTGATTGCAAACCTCGGACAAGTAATAGGGACCTTGGATGTTCTTGCGTACTTTATGTTCTAGTCCTCCAGGCGGAACTGCAACTCGTCGTCAGACTGCAGGATCAAAGGAAGGCATGGCCCTGGCATTTGTTTCTTAGTTTTTTGATCGCCGAAGATATCGTCGAGAGTTCCAGCGAACCACCATACGCCTGATGGACGAAGCCTGAGGCGGAACTCATCATCGTCACCCATTGCCTTGACGATCGCGTTCGCCTTTTCTAAAAGCACGAATTCGTGTGTAAGAGGTACGTCTGGCTCCAGCATGGTGAGGCCTCTTCGCGATCTTCCCCCGGAGCCTACTGTGAGGTTGCTCACATGTGTAGGCTTAGCGACAAAATCTTCGTTGGTGGAGATTTTGGTGATCGAGAAGTTGCTTATCGATGGAGATGGCTTGTTTGAAGTTATGCTGTGATCATTAGGGGTATCTTCAGCCCCATTAGATGGATGTAGATAGCTATTATCACCGGAAGACCTGAGAGTGATTGCGTGGTTACTCTTGTTGATGATAACAACACGTAGGGTTGTGGGAGGCGATTTTGAGCGATGCACAATATTCGACGACAAGGACATAGATATGGAGATGCTGGGAGGCTTCGGCAGAGAGTTGACGACCGAGAAGTCCCTATGGGCGGAATTCAACGCTACAAGCTTTGCCGGCTCTGAAGGTGGCAACGAGGAATTCGAAGCATGCAGCTCCAGGTCCGCGTCGTCACCGTAGTTCCACCATTTGATTCCAAGCTCGAAGGTGCCCAGCTCTACACGGTATTGGTGGTCTGGGACAAGAGCCGGTTTGATGTGAGCATTGAGTCGTAAAGGGATGACGAGGTCGTACTTGAATAGAGGTAAAGGTGAAGTCCTTGGTGGGAGAGCAACTATGCTAGGATTGGTAGTCGGCTTTAGTGACGTACCGACAAAACCTAGATCAACTTGCTCTTTGCTGTCAAGATCGATGAGTTTGAGAAGACCTCTTGAAAAGGCGTGTGGGATGTCGAAGAGTGAATCGTCAGTCAAGATGTTCATTGATCGCGTTAAATCGCTTGCACCTCGGCGCACTTGAAGAACAATATCATAAGGGACAGTCCCTTCTAGGTCCAAAACCGCTGGACTGTAAGTTGAATTGAGGTGCAGTTTCATTGGCAATTGAGAAGCCATCCGTCGGAATTGAAAGTAAGGAACACGACTTCGGAGTCGTGGGATTGGGATTTGCTCTAGAAGATAAGCAACTTCTTTCTGTAGCAGACAGCGATATTGCTGGGTGGTAGATTTTGTCGCTTTGCTAGGGAAGGTGGTAGAAAATGGGAATCCTAACATGTTTATGGTTTATGATTTCGTTGTGAGTCAGATCCTTCAAAATCCTATAACAGGGCTATGCACGGGCTTCAGCTGGACGGGGACAGCTAAAAGTTTAGCGGGGATAGAAAGTTGGCCGGCGATAGAATTTCGAATCTATGCTACCGCTTAGCTAGGCTCATATTCCGTATATACCACGCTCCAGCTCAGCCTACTTGAGGCCTGAATTCCGAGTTCGATCTCATCAAGATTCTCATGACAACACGAATCGGTAATTCAAGATCACACAAAGATCGATCGGCTACCCTGCCGGACCGGAGATTGCCAATAGGCATGAGAAGACGCAGGTAGCCGCTTGACATATCGCTCTTGTGCGACTCTGGCAAATATGAGATCATTGCAAGGAAGCAAATAACCGGATTAGAATGACTGCTGCACGAGCCTTCCTCCCCGATTGGTCATCCCTTGAGCCATCAGCAAACATCAAGGACCGATTTCGCACTCCTTATAAAAGGCCCTCGAGACCACTGAATTCATCTCCACAGAACAACCGTTGTAACCGCAACGATAAAGAATCTAGTCGCAATCCCCATGGACGATTTGGACGGAAACAGATATGACCATGGCGGCCCTCCTATCAGAATGGCCAGCCGTAGAGAACACCCAGCCATGGAACGCTTCGGCGAAGGTGCAGGAAGCCGCTCTATTGATCGCCGGAACGATGGCTTCGACGGTGGATCCGGTATGGGCCGAGGGCGAGGTGGAGAGCACAATAGGCGAAAGTCGCAAAGGCCCTCTTTCGAAGAAGAGCTAGAAAGTCTCTATAGGGTCTGTAACCACGAAAAATGTTAAGGGAGCTCCCCTGCTAATTCGGCTATAGATAATCAGCGATGCAATGAGTTATTATGACGGTTTCCTCCGGGGCTTCCAGCGGGATATCCAATTCATTAAGTCCTATGCGGGACCAGATGTTCTGGATCACCTCTGGAACAGCAAAGTCAGCGCGAGCGACAAACGTACCGCAGCGACGACTCGAGGCCACAGCGAACGCGAAACTCACCGTGAGACGGCTCGGTCAGAACCCACGACGACATTCCAAGACATGGCACGGGAGCTTTGCGACCATTTGTATGCCACCATGAAGGCCGCTGGCAAAGCCCGGCAAGCTAGTGATGGCGAGAACGCCGGACATGTCCATGCAAAACTCGGCAAAAGTGTCAAGGAACTGACAAAAGACTTGGAACGTGCGCCGTACAGAGCAAAAGATACGAAGAACCTCATGACTGAGCTAGAGATGCTCTTGACCTTCTTGGGGGCAAACGGAGCCAGTCAGGGTAACCGGAGAGAAACAGGATACGGCCAGAACCAACAGACAGAACAACGCTATGATGAGCAGGAAGGTTCAGGTGCCTACCAGGAAGAACAAGGTACCGACCCTACTTTCAATGAGTCGTTGGAGAGTCACTGACGGAGCGTACACTAGAGGAATACTAGTCTGTGGACCAGCTGAGTATCGTAATAGGGGACGGACCCAAGCCTGCAAGTCATGAAATTGCCTTTAGCCGCTTCCAAGGCCGGGCCACTCTATAATACCGTCAGCACGGTCTTTTGAGGCAAAGCAACAGAGCGAGATTACCAAGACCAGTTCTTTCCTCGTTCCTCTTAGAGATAGTGACCGTGTCACCAACTGCTATAGTCCGGCTTGCTCCATCTCCGACATCCAAGAAGGCATAACGACCAAAGACGGGCGACCACTTAATACTCTTATCGACCCTTCGGTCTCGCATGAGTTTCTTAAGGACACTGCCCGCTTCGCCCTTCCCAGCTTTCCCAGTCGAATAGTCAATGTTGAGACTTACACACCGTGTGCAATTCTGTGTTAGTACTAGTTCGATATTCGGCATTTGATGTTCGTTGTCCCCCTTCGGAACTATCTGAAGACCCGCCCAGTAATCCTCCTCGTACGGTGTTGAGGCACCCGAGACCACGATGTTTGCCCTGAACTTGGTCATATCCACTTCCATACCCTCCGACAGACGCGTAGACACTTCATTCCGGCTCTCCTCTGTGACTATCAAGTAAGGTGCCATATCTGCAAAGGTAATTCCCTCTTCCCCTGAGGCGCGTGATGTTCCGTAGTTAGGTAACATTTCAACCAGGCTTGATAGCCAGTTCTTACTCAAGCCTTGTCCATCGGCCAGCTTTGGAGATAGATTACCACGGACAGGGCGCAGATTTGGACCAAGATAGGCAAGAATTACTTCGTACCCGAAGCAAGAAGAGAACCATGCATTACATCGGTGGCCCATGTTATACGCTTTCGTCGGACTCGCATGCAGTGCAGTATCCATAATCTCAAGACCAGATATGTCCGGCACTAAAGGGAGACTAATATGCTGACTTTCTGCACCATCTGGAGGACTATAGGTCACCGTTAGAATTCCTTTAGCACTGTCACAACCGTCGCGTAGATCGATTTGCGGATGGAAAAGAGTCATCTCCGGAGTATTAGTGACAGTCATCCTCCTCCGCGGCTGCTGGCTACCTTCTGGCAGAAGCTTGAAGAGCATGAATCGCCGGTCGAAAGGGAATCCATGAGGCGTGACTTGGGCGGTGGTCAGTGGGATCTCCCTCATAGACTTGATTGGGTAGGTGTAAAGCTTGAAGGGGAGAATTAGTATACCGCCTTCGCTGTCTATACGCCTGGAGGGAGCAATAACCTGTGTAACCTTCATCTTGGCAATTGACCCAGCGGAGGAGCACTATCTATGGAGTTGAGTATCCTCATACGATTGACATGATCTGCACGTTTTGCTGGGTAGATTTCGGATGTGCAAAACCCCCAGTCGCTAACGGCCAGTGCACCAACCATCACAGGGCAGACTGTGGATGAGAGATCCCGTTGAATCGCCAGATAATCATTAGTCCTCCGTAGACGTCCCATACGATACCAGCCAGCCCGACAGTGAGCCCAAGCGATGCACGTCTACTTTATTGGTTGAGGCTGCCTTTGTAAGTGAAGCAAAGGCGACACAGCCCCGCTTGGTCACAGGCGCCCTGGGCTCGTCATACGCGAAGCAGAATACGGCGCATACCACGTCAGCTCTCCATATCTCACTTGCCCACGAGCATCTAATCGCGCTCCTTGGCCTTTCAGTCATCTACGTCGACGACGACAGAAACCCGTTATCCCCGACTCTATAGCTTGCCCGACCGCCACCGAGACCTTCCCCATACAGCAAGATAGAAGATCCGCTTCCTCTAACGGCAGCTGGCCGCTCCGCTGCACGCTCGTCGCTAGTCATTCCTCGGCCTTGTAAAGCATAACCACCATATCCGCACCTACTGCTGTCCCGTTCTGACGACTTGCTCGAAGATACCGAGGTCGATGAATCCAATCGTCCAGAAGATTTCAAACAATTACTGCTAGAGTCCTTCCCTACGGCTTCTTAGCTGCTACCTTTAGGTCGAAGACCGACTGGTTAGAGAGAGCGATACAAGAAGGCTCTATATCCTCCTGCGATAACCTGGCCTTGATCGAATTTGGCACAATAGCAGCTTTCCCCACACTTGGGGAGCGAAGTCACCATGGAGAGCGCACGTCTGCGGCGCAAAGACACGACTACGGGGCAACCGCTGCGCATACTCTCTTTAGGTATTCAAGTGTACGAATCGAGACCGGGCAAACAGCTGATGTTCCAATAGATGGCGGGGGCGTTCGAGGATACTCACTGCTAATTCTTTTGCGTGAGTTTATGCATCAGACCTACGTCGCAACGCACGGCGCCGAAGGGGATGGACCTCAAAATGGCGACCCTCGGCCCAAGCCATGCGATTACTTTGATCTTATCGCGGGGACCGGGACTGGCGGACTGATAGCCATCATGTTGGGCCGGTTGCGAATGGATTTGGTGGAATGCATGGAGGTGTATGTACGGATGACGCGGAAAGTGTTCGAAACGGACAAGACCATCGCAGGGATACCATACAGATCTACGTTGTTCAAGGCCTCGAAGCTGGAGGATGCGATCAAGGAATGCGTGCGTGAGTACGAGCAGGAGAAAGTGAGCGACGCTTCAACACCCGCGAGTCCTGGCCGGCCGCCAAGTGTGTATAGCGCCCCAGGCAGCTTTCATCGAAGATCTATGACTTCTGGAACATACAGTCCAATGAGGCCCTTCGGATCGGGAAATCCAAACGCATATCTGTATGACACCAGAGAAAACCGCACAAAGACGTGAGCTACAGTCAACTTGGTCGGAAAGCATGATAATAACTGACTGCGCTTTTAGAGCCGTTACAGCCGTCTACAAAAAGACGAATCTGAAGAGCCCAACGACGTCGGCTCTCTTAAGATCATATCGGTCACGGAAGAAGCCCGGCTTAGAGTATCTGTACCCAATATGGCAAGCCGGGCGAGCGACTTGTGCTACGAAGCTCGCTTTCAAACCCATGCAGATCGGTTCGTCCACATTCTTAGATGAGGGTGGCGGTAATTACAACCCGTCTCCTCTGATACTCGATGAGGCTGTGGCTAATGAATGGCCCAATCGTCCTGTTGGGGTATTCTTGAGCATTGGGACTGGCAAAAAGGCGCCTGGTAGCAGCAACTTGCACGCCGAATGGTGGGAAAGCTTTGCTGGTGGTGTAGGCGAGTTTGCCGAAGCTAAGCGAAGATTGATCGAGAAGATCGAGGGTTGTGAGATGACCCATCTCGATATGCTGGATATCCACTTAGCAAAGCGAGGTGTCGACCCCAACAATTACTACAGGCTCAATGTTGAGGTCGGCGTAGGCGAGTTTGGAATGAACGAATGGAATCGCTTGACCGATATCAGCAACAGTACGGAAACATACCTCAACAACCCCGATGTTGAGCGGATGATTGGGGAGGCGGCAAGGAAAATGGGCAGAATCGAAAGGGCAAAACGAGCGGAGCCTTCAGGTCCCTCGTTATCTTATGAGCGAAACAGCTTCGACAAGCCACACATTGGAAATATACCGCCGGTACCAGAAGATCACGCCGTTGAATTACCCAGCGAGGATGTCCCTTCGCTCTTTCCTCGACCGCTCAGCAAACCTGGCCCGCAATACCCAGCGAACAACATCTCCTACCCGTACCAATACCAGCCGAACGATCAAGACAAGTTCACCATTGAACCTGACGAGCCACCGCAGTATTTCCGAACGCATGCCAGAGCATCGGGAGAGTATTACCGCAGCAGCAACGAGCTGCCAGAAGCGGAAAGGCCGGCCACGATACATGGTTCCGTTCTACCACCAAGAGACTGGGAGGGTCATGGGCAGCCAGAGGCGCCTCCTCGTCCACCCAAGACACCCATCCAGTCGTCTGGTGACGTGGAGCGGAGGCATACTTCTCCTCCCATAAGCCACGTCCGCGTCAGTCTGCCCTACCCAGACACGGATGGCCCACCACCGGTAGTGAACATGGCGCGCAAGCCCGAATATACAGGGAGGTAGTCAGGGACTATCTCTTGGCGTTTAAGGCATAATGACGAAAAATCAATGGATGGGTGCAGCAAAGGGGAATGAGGGCACGATTTATGCTTTGATACCAGGAATATGCCTATGGCGTTTATTTGACTTATTGAAAAGCTACATGTGCAATTCAGAGATACAGTTACTAAAGTACCTTAATGCATGCGGGCGAAGAGATGGACCAACCCGATGCGATATTCTTGGTTTCTGAACCATCGAAGATTAGTCGCCGTAAATCTTGCTTTAGGATCTCTAGGATTTCCATCCAGCAAATACTTCTACTTTTGCAGATCGAGTGCACCAATAGTTGTACAAAGTATGGACAGAATAGAGTCTCGTGTGCTGTTGTGCTATGTTTAGGGACCCACGCGTTCTCCAAGTTCTAACCCCGAGGAGAGCGATGGGCGTGATTGGCGGGGGCACTAGGCCCGAACGTTGCTCGGTCGTCATGCTGTGGCGCCCCATGGGCCGGTAGTAGCAGTGATCTGCACGCTCCAGATCTCTGATTCAATCAGGAATTGGTACCTAATCAGGGCATTCACCCTTTTCCTCGCAGACTTCTTCCAACGCTTCATTGCTATGCTGGAATTGAATAATAGATTTCACCCACATCTCGAAATCTCGAAAGCCATCTCTTGCATTTTGATTCTGTCGAACCACCTGCAATAGCCGCCAGTGTTTGTTGATTGCTTGGCTACCCAACTCTAAACACCGTGGTGGCGATCAAACTCCCTCTGTTACAGATTCCTCTTGTCCAGGAGAATTGCGATCCCCTCCGGCCACCGCATTGATACACAATACTTGCGCCATCTCTCAACCTTTAGGTATTGACCGCCTCCTTATTCGTCACCGCTACGCTGCAATTCTATTCACGCAAGGCTCAATACATCCGAATACACTGGAGGCCAACGGGTTTTCCCAGTCACAACGGCTGGATCCTAGCGTAATTGACGACTCTACGACCTAATGATCCTACGTCTTACAGGACCTTCCTTCACCTTGGACCTCGCTCACTACTCCTCTCGCTCTTGGTCCTCGAACCGACAAGGCTCCCGGGACGAGCTCAACAATCACAAGCCTACGAGCAGTTGTGCTGGACACTTGCTCGACGGCAACGTAATATGGATCTTACCGGAAATGCCCTCATGACGGCGCATGAGCTCTATGCCAGAGCCACCCCACCACCGAACCGGCCGCCTGTCTACAAAGCTGTAGGAATATCGCTTGCTGTCGCTTCTGGATTTTTTATTGGGACCTCGTTCGTTCTCAAGAAGGCGGGGTTGCTAAGAGCCAACGTCAAATACAACGAAGAAGCTGGAGAGGGTTATGGATACCTTAAGAATGCCCTCTGGTGGACAGGCATGACATTGATGATCATTGGGGAGATCTGTAATTTCGTCGCCTATGCCTTTGTCGATGCCATCTTGGTCACACCTCTCGGGGCACTCTCCGTTGTCATTACGACCATTCTCTCTGCTATCTTTCTGAAGGAGCGCCTCAGCTTTGTGGGGAAGATTGGCTGTTTTCTGTGCATTGTAGGATCTGTGGTCATTCTACTCAGTGCGCCTTCGGAAAGTCCGGCCGCCACGATACAACAGATGCAGCATTTTGTCCTCGCCCCCGGGTTTCTGACCTACGCCGGAATTGTCATCGTAGGATGCGCCTTCATTGCATTTTGGGTTGGACCTCGGTACGGCAAGAAGAGCATGATGGTATACCTGACGATATGCAGCCTGATCGGTGGTCTCAGTGTCGTTGCGACCCAAGGGCTAGGTGCAGCGATTGTGAGCCAAATAAGCGGAAAGAAGCAGTACAACCAGCCATTCCTGTACATACTGTTTGTCTTCGTGATCGCAACGCTTTTGACGGAAATCGTCTTTCTCAATGTAAGATCACTCACGACCTTGTCAAATAAGACTAACATTGGCATATAGAAAGCGCTCAACCTATTCAATGCTGCCCTCGTAACCCCGACATACTATGTGTTCTTCACCAGCGCCACCATAGTCACTTCGGCGATTCTCTTCCAAGGATTTCCAGGCAGCGTAACTTCGATCATCAATATCGTTCTCGGCTTTCTGGTCATCTGCTGCGGCGTCATTCTTCTACAGCTGTCCAAGTCGGCCAAAGATGTCCCAGACGCGGCAATCTTCAAAGGCGATCTCGACCAAGTGCGCGAAGTCGCTGAGCAGCAAGAATCCGAAACCGAACCCAAAGCAGACGCGATCCGAGGCACTGCCGCCATCATCCGCCGGCTCTCGAACTCAAGGCAAAAGCTGGAAGTCGAAGAGGCGAAGCGAATCCAGGAAGAGAAACGGCTAGACATGATGGAGCCCATCGGCGAGAACGAACAAGTGGAATGGGACGGCCTGCGAAGACGCAAGACCACCATAAGCCTGCCGGCACATCCAGCAGTCAACAGGCGACGAACCCTCCACCCTCCTCTCGGCATGTCGCACTTCCCCGAAGCAGACGCCCACGACCGTCCCACGACCGGCGAAGACGAGCGCGGCGGCGCCATCGACGCCGGTTTCGCATCCCGACCACGAGCCGCAAAAAGCACACTGCTCCCATCCCAACAACGCAACCCCGGCCCCCACATGCACCCCATCGCCCTCACCGAAATCTCCCTCCCCACTTCCCACCCCACCTCAACCCCCACCACAGCGCACTTTTCCCCGGCCCCTCCCCCCGCGCCCTCCCCCAAAGTCTGGGGTCTCCCCTCCGGCCTAAGCCGCCAACAAGGCCCGGGTCTCGACGGCCCCTCCGACGTCCCCTCC